>Ga0209163_1001365_pt1 | contig 27562 bp, 26 predicted proteins | sample MTBAKSrepl2MetaG_FD_187457 | JGI IMG/M metagenome (GOLD analysis project Ga0209163, IMG submission 187457) | Enrichment culture microbial communities om Arthur Kill intertidal strait, New Jersey, USA, that are MTBE-degrading - MTBE-AKS2 (Arthur... | ecosystem: Environmental > Aquatic > Marine >...
GATTCGGCCAGCATGAAGGCAATGGCCTGACGGCTGGCAATGGGTTCGCCAAAGGCCACCCGCTCCTTGGCGTAGCCGATGGCGTATTCGTTCGAGGCCCTGGCCACGCCCACGGCCATGGCGCACAAATTGGCCCGCGAAAGGTTCAGCAGCCGCATGTAGTTGATGCCCCGATCCCCGCCCACGCGGCGGTCCTTGGGCACCTCGCAATTGGTGAAGGTCACCGGGAAGAGGGGCAGGGGCTTGAGGCCCATGTTCTTTTCCCGCTGGCCCACTTCCAGGCCCGGGGTGTCGCGGTCCACGATGATGGCCTCCACCGAGGCCGGACCCGCGCCCTTGGCCGTGGTGGCGTAAACCAGAATCTGCTCGGCCTGGTCGGCCAGCGGCACCATGCATTTCTTGCCGTTCAGGATGAGGGAGTCGCCGCTCATCTCGACGGTCGTTTGGAGCGCCACCGGGTCAAAGGTCACCCGAGGCTCCATGAGGGCCGCCGTGGCCGCGTAGAAGGATTCCCCGCAGAACTTGGGCAGCCATTCCTCTTTCTGCTCGTCCGTGCCGAATTCGAGGATGGGCACCATCATGGTCATGGGCGCCAGGCAGGCGATGGCCAGGCTGACGTCGCCCCAGGCCAGCTCCTCGACCGCGATGGCCGAGGTGACCGCGCTCCGGCCCAGCTCGTAGCCGCCGTACTTTTCCTCGATGGCGTTATGGGTGAAGCCCAGCTCCCAGACCTTGTTCAAAAGTTCGGGCGGGAGTTTGTCTTCCTCGTCGCAGTCCCGCGCGATTTGGCGCAGCTCGTTCTGAGCGAACTTGCGCATCATGTCTTGAATCTGCTGTTGTTCTTCGTCCAGCGTAAACTCGGCCATGGCTTTTCCTCCTCGGCGGTTGTAATGTCATTCCGACCTGTTGGTGAAATAATTCACATATTCTGCCAGAATTATTATTGTGGCTTTTCCTTTTCGTTGCAAGAAAAAAGTGAAGGCAAAATAAAAGCCGAAATCCTCGGGCCGGCGCAAAAAACCAGGGGCGGATTTGGCCGCCCCTGGCATGATACGTGGAACCTTGCGAGCGCAGACTATTTCTTGGTGTAGTCGTACCAGCCCTTGCCCGTCTTCTGGCCGTATTCGCCCTTGACGTAGTGCGCGACCACGCTGGGCACGGGAAGCTGCGACCGGTCGCCGGTGCGGCGGAAGGCCTCGACGCCCATGGTGTAGGCCAGGTCGATGCCGGTCAGGTCGTTCAAGCGGAACGGACCCATGGGATGGCCGGCGCCGAACACGCAGGCCTTGTCGATGTCCTCGACCGTGGCGATGCCCATCTCCAGAATCCACTGGGCCTCACGGGAAATGGCGCCGAAGATGCGGTTGAGCAGGAAGCCGTCCACTTCCTTCTTCAGCCACACGGCCACCTTGTCCAGCTTTTCGCACAGGTCCATGGACACCTGGGCGGTTTCGTCCGAGCAGTGCGGGCCCTGAACCACTTCCACCAGCTTCATGACCAGGGCGGGGTTGAAGAAGTGAAGGTTGCAGACCTTTTCCGGCCGCTTGGTGGCGTCGGCGATGCGGGAGCTGACGATGGCCGAGCTGTTGGTGGCCAGGATGGCGTTGGCCGGAGCCATTTTGTCCAGATCGGCGAAAATCTTGCGCTTGAGGTCCAGCACTTCCAGCACGGCCTCGACGACATAGTCCGCGTCCTTGACCGCGTCTTCCAGTTTGCTGGTGAAGCTGATGTTGGCCCGGGCCTTGTCGGCCTGTTCCTGAGTCAAGCGGCCCTTCTGCACCCGACCGGGCAGGTAGCCGTCCACAAAAGCCTCGGCCTTTTTGAGCATCTCTTCGCTGATATCCGTGCAGATGGTCTTGTAACCGTGAATGGCGCACAGCAGGGAAATCTGGTGGCCCATGTTGCCAGCCCCAACGACCGCAATGTTCTTGACGTCATCGATTTTCATCTTTCAAACCCCTTTCCTTTTTTTCTTTATGCATGCTTGCGATCCCTGAACTCCTCCTAGCATGTTTCCCGGCCCATTGCAAGCCGAAAACAGATCGGCGCGTTTCAGGACTGATGGATCAGCCTCAGCCCGGGGTGCGGCGCCTGGAAATACGGGATGGAAACGCCTCCCAGGCTGCCGATAAAAGCCGTACGACGGTCCGGGCCGCCGAAACAGATGTTGGTCGGCCGCTTGAGCACCTGGCGCTCCGGATCCTCGATGACCATGACCAGTTTCTGGTCCGGGTCGATGTAGCCCACCGCGTTCCAGGCCGGGAAGGTGACCCACAGGTTGCCGGCCTCGTCAAAGGCGATGCCGTCCGGAAAACCGAGATCGCCCAACGGATCCGGGCCGTACACCTCCCGGTCCGACAGCGCGCCGTCCCCGGCCACGCGGAAGCGGGCCACGCGCCGGGTCATGGTCTCGGCCACGTACAGAAGCTTTTCGTCCCGGTCCAGGGTCAGGCCGTTGGCGAAGCTCAAGTCCCGGGCCACGATCCGGGCCTGGCCCTTTTCATAGAGCACCACCGACCCGTCCGGGGCCGGCCGATCCAGAGCGGCCTGGGCGTCGGGCTGGGCCGTGGAGTTCGAGACCCACAGCCGGTCCTGGGCGTCGATGAAGGGGAAATTCGGGGTGGTGATCCGTTCGCCCTCGGCCTCGGTCAGCAGCACCTCGTGGCCGCCGTCCGGAGCCAGGGACTGGACCTGGCCGTTGCCGATGTTGGCGATGACGACGTTGCCCCGGGTGTCAACGCAGATGCCGTTGGGCGTTCCACCCACGTTCCCGTAAAAAGAAGTGGCGCCGTCCGCCTGAATCCGGGCCACCCGGCCCAGGCCGTCGGCCGCGGCCAAAGAACCGTCGGACCAGGCCATGACCCCCTCGGGCCGGTTGAGTCCGCTGCCGATGGTCTTCACATCCGAGAGATCGATCCGCATGAGACATGCCCCTTTGATTGGTGATGGTCAGGTCAGAGGTATAGCCGGGAACGCCCGGGGATGTCAAGGCTGGGCGGGCAAGGTGGGGGCCGTGTGTCCTGGCGAGGCGTCATGCCGATGAAACCCCGCGAGAATAGGAACCATCGAAATTGCAGGGGCACGGCATGCCGTGCCCCTACGAAAAACATATCCGATGTAGTTCACCTTTGGCGGACTATGGCGAAGGCGGACGACGCGGCAATCTCGTTTTTCTCAGCCGATGATGAGATTGCCGCGTCGCTTCGCTCCTCGCAATGACGAAATGGGGCTTTATTTTTATTAGAGAATTTCCGGAACGAAACGTTAGATATCGGAGATTTTGACGATCACCCCTTCCAGCGAGATGCTGGAATCTTCCTCGTACACCGGGCGCTGAATGGAAAAGAGGTAGGACCGCTCCCGAAGTTCGGGGCGCAAAAACGGCAGGCAATGTTTCTTGAACTTGTCCAGGGTCATGGTGTTGAGCACTTCCACCTGGGGTTTGTGGATGCTGTAGCGGCTGTCCAGGGCCGGGCCCCGGAAAAAATTATCGCGGGGCGGCGTCTGGTTGAGCAGCGGCTTGAGGTCCACCTGGTTCACGGGCACGGTGCCCAGCAGCCGGATATAGTTCACCCGGTAGGCCCGGCTGCGGCCCACGGGCCGATAGTACATGCTGCCCTGATGGTCGAAGACGATTTCCTTGTAGTTCGAACCCATGTCCCAGGCGCAGGCCTTGACGTTGCAGTTGATGGCCACGTCGTTCAGACCCAGCCGGACCGCGGTCGGTTCGGGCAGCAGCGGCACCGGGCCGTTCGGGCTGGCCCCGGCCTCGCCGCTCCCGCACCAGGACAGGTTGTAGATGATGTATTCCATGAAATTCTGGGCCAGGGCGTCCATGCAGGTTTCGCTGCGGCGCAGGTCCTTGGTCAGCTCGTTGACCTTTTTGCGAAGCCCCCTGCCCCGCCGGGCCGCGTACAGTTTCTGGTAGTGCCGGAAGGAGTCTTTGTTCTTGTCCAGGTCGAGCAGCTCAAAGGCCAGGTTCAGCTCCGTGGCCCGGTCCGCGTCCTGGGCGCAAGCCTTGGCGCCCCGGTGAGCCACCCGGTCCGGGTGGTAGAGCTTGTGCAGACACCGGTACAGGGCCTTGACCATCTGAAAGAGGTCCTTCTCCTCCAGATGATGGGCCATCTCCGGCGTCACTCCGAAAATCTCGAATGGATTTTTCGAGAAGGTCATAGCCTAGCCACACGCGCTTTTGGTCGATGGGTTCATTGTACCCGGCCGGCCGGATAAAAGCCACGGAATCTTGCAATGCCCGCGGGGCGACCGCCAGGCCGGCAGTGATACTCCGAGCCGACGCCTAGTCCTCCAAAACGAAAATAACCTCCATGCGAACCCGATACTCGGTGATCTGGTTCTTGACCACGGACACCCGCTGCTCGACAATACGCATACCGGTGATGTCGCGCAAGGTGGATGAAGCCCGTTTGAAACCGTTCTTGATCGCCTCTTCAAAACTGACCGGCGAGGCGGCGATAATCTCCGTAACCCTTGCCACGCGTCCATCCGACATGGTTCTCAACCTCCAGGTTGATAGGGTAAACGCCTAGACCACGGCCCATTTGGGTATTCCCTAACATAAACGGACGAGAGGGGCAAGTCCGGCGCGTTCGGCGAAGTGGAGCAGAAGAATTTCCCCTTCCCCGCTCCGGCGCGAGACGCCCCGCGAGGGCATGAAAATGGACGAGGGGCGTGTTCCCGGAACGATGGATTCTGGCTTGCGCCAGGGTGGCATTTTCACCTTATCCAAGGCTCGAAACGTCATTCCCCGCAGGCCGGAATCCGGCCTTTTTCGTCACGACGCCTGAACGCGTCTGGATTCCCGCCTCCGCCCTTCGACTTTGCTCAGGGCCGTGAACTTGTCGAACGGCGGGAATGACGGTTTGGTGCAGGGACGCCGGCAAGAAGCCCACCTTCGTCAAGGACATTCTAAAAATCGCGGAAACCAGTCTTGGCGGCCCGTGTTTCCAGCCCATGCGCTCCCAGGCCAGGACGGACGTGGTGTTGGGCTAGGCCGTGCGCCTGTCGAAGAGCGCAATCCGGCCATTCTTTTGGTAGGGGCGTTTTCCGAGCAAGGACAAAAAGGGACCTTCACACAGGAAGGTCCCTGAAATTGGCGTCGATGGCGAAAAAAACGATGGCGAAAAAAACTTAGGGCCGTGCGCCCTGGGCCTTTTTACCGGAGGGGATGAAATAGTAGGTCAAGGCCTCGTCGTCGCTGATCTGACGGTCCATGATCTCTCCGCACTCAGTACAGATGACTTCCCGGTTGTCGATCCCTCCCAGCCTTTCTTCCTCTAAATCACAGGCCCGGCAGCGGTAGGTATAAAGCGGCATGGTATCTCCTCCTTCCTCATGCTGACTTATGGAAGGAGCAAGGTGTGTGCCAGGTGCGCCGAGGCCTCCGGTTTTGGGGCAAATGGAGGGGCTGCGGACGATTTTTCGCTGTTGTTTCAAAGGGGAACAGCGTTGAGCGGTCGAAAAAAAGAGCAGAAGTTTCCGGCAGTTGTGACCTTGTGAGAGAAAAAACAAACCACAAGCGGGGTGTTTTCCCCAACCGAGGGTGGAAACGCCCCGCGGGGCGCTTAGGGGTCCAGCTTGAAGCGGGAGAGCCGGTCCAGCTCGCCGTAATGGGTCAGATCGTGGTTGATGGGGGTGATGGTGATCCTTTGCCGGCCGAGCTGGCTGACGTCCGTGTCCGGCTCGGGCGCGTCAATGGGTCCCTCGGTCTCGTACCAATAATAGACCTTGCCCCGGGGATCGTGCCGCCGGCTGAAACGCTCCCGGATACCGATCTGACACTGCTTGATCCAGGCCACGCCGTCGATCTGGTCCCGAGGCAGGGCCGGCACGTTGACGTTCAGGCAGACGTACGGCGCCAGATGGAGCTCGGGCAGGCGTCCCACCAGGGAGGCGGCGAAGTCGGCCGCGTGGCTGAAGTCCGGGTTCTCGTAGGTGGCCAGCGACACGGCCACGGCCGGCAGGCCCAGGATGGCCGCCTCGGTCGCGGCCGAAACCGTCCCTGAATACAACAAGTTAACGCCCACGTTGGCCCCGAGGTTGATGCCCGAGACGACCGCGTCGGGTCGCCGGTCGCCTAGCAGTTCGAACAGGGCGATCTTGACGCAGTCGGCCGGGGTGCCGCCCACGGCGTGGCCGAAGAACCGGCCGTTCACCTGGACCTCGTTCACCCGGATGGGGTCGGCCAAGGTCACGGCGTGGCCGGCCGCGCTCTGTTCGGTCTCGGGCGCGACCACCCAGACCTGATGGACCGGGCTCAAGGCGTCATACAGGGCCCTGAGGCCGGGGGCGTGAATCCCGTCATCGTTGGTCAGGAGGATGTTCATCCGAAAACTGCTTTTTCCTTATCGGCTGGTTGCCGTTTGACGGCTTTTTCACGGCCGTTTCGTGGCCGTTTTGCGGCTGGTTTCCCGTCACTTTGAATCAGAAGAGCCGCCCTTCCTGGTCCGGCTTCTTTTGGCCAAGGCCCAGGTGCTGGTATGTCCGCCGCGTGGCCACCCGGCCGGCCCGGGTGCGCTTGATAAAACCCTGCTGGATCAGGAACGGCTCGTACACGTCCTCGATGGTGTCGCTCTCCTCGCCCACGCTCGTGGCCAAGGTGTCCAGCCCGACCGGGCCGCCGTCGAACTTCTCGACGATGGTCCGGAGGATGATCCGGTCCAGGTTGTCCAGACCGAGCGCGTCCACGGCCAGCTTGTCCAGGGACCGGTCAGCCACCTGCCGGGTGATGACCCCGTCGCCCTCGACCTGGGCGAAATCCCGCACGCGCCGCAACAGCCGGTTGGCCACGCGGGGCGTGCCTCGCGAGCGACGGGCGATCTCCCAGGCCCCTTCGTCGTCCAGGGTCACGCCCAGGACCCGGGCCGAGCGGGACACGATGTGGGCCAGGTCCTCGGCCGCGTAGAACTCGACCCGGAGCGTCACGCCGAAGCGGTCCCGAAGCGGCGGAGACAGGAGACCGGCGCGGGTCGTGGCTCCCACCAGGGTGAAGGGTTCCAGGTCCAGCTTGACCGTGCGGGCCGAGGGGCCCTGGCCGATGATGATGTCCAACTGGAAATCCTCCATGGCCGGGTAGAGGATCTCCTCGATGACGTGGTTCAGCCGGTGTATCTCGTCCACGAACAGGATGTCGTAGGGCTCCAGGTTGGTCAGGATGGCGGCCAGGTCGCCGGGCCGTTCGATGACCGGGCCCGAGGTGGCCCGGAAGCCCACGCCCAACTCCTGAGCCAGGACATGGGCCAAGGTGGTCTTGCCCAGGCCCGGGAAGCCGTGCAGGAGCACGTGATCCAGGGCCTCGCCCCGCCCCTTGGCCGCCTCGATGAAGACCTTGAGATTATCCGTGACCGCCTTCTGGCCCACGAACTCGGCCAGCAGCCGGGGCCGGATGCTGGTCTCGAAGGTGTCGTCGCCCGCGGTTCGGGCCGGTGTGACCACGCGTTCTTCGGTCATGGGTTTAAATCCAGTTCCGGCATGGCTGGCTGCAGGTCGTTCGGATGGCAATGAATATCGGCCGTAGGGGCGACGCATGCGTCGCCCGCGCCCAGCCGACGCGGTTCCGGGCGAGGCATGCCTCGCCCCTACACCTGCCTAGCCGCACCACGATCCCTCCCGTCGGCCCGACTGTTCTCCGGAACGCCCATCATAAACTCCACCATTGCGCCACGCATTCCACAGCCATGCCTTCATGCCTTGGTCAGCCGCTTGAGGCTCTGCCGCAGCAGTTCGGTGAGGGTGGGCCGCTCCGGCGTTTCCCTGCGGGCGGCCAGCACCGCCTTTTCCGCCTCGGCCCGGCGGTAGCCCAGGTTGAGCAGGGCCGAGACCACGTCCTGATCCACATCGGTCAGCGGCCGGCGGTCGTCGGCCTCGGCCGACTGACCCGCGGCCAGGGCGAGGTGCTGCACCTTGTCCTTGAGTTCCAGGATGATCCGTTCGGCGGTCTTGACGCCCACGCCCGGCACGGCGCTCAGCCGCCCCACGTCCCGGCCCATCACGGCCGGCACCAAGTCCTGGGGCCGGATGCCGGAGAGCAGGTTCAGGGCCAGCTTGGGCCCGATCTTGGAGACCGAGTTGAGCAGGAGAAAGACCTCCTTTTCCGCCGGGCTGAGGAAACCGAAAAGCTGGATGGCGTCGTCCCGGACCACGGTGGAGACATGCAGGCAGACCCGCTCCCCCTCCTCGGGCAGCTCGTAGAACGTGGACAATGGAATAAAAATCTCATACCCCACCCCGCCGGTCAACACGACCACGCTGGTGGCGGCTTTTTTCTTGAGCGGTCCTTCCAGATAAGCGATCATGCGGGAGAGCTTACTATATCTATTGCCTCTGCGACATAAAAAAAGCGAGCGGGAACTCCGCGCTCAGCCATGTGGGTTGGGTGGAGTCACACCGTGGACGTGACGAAACCCAACATCTTCGTGGGTCCTTCGCCTCGGCCTTGAATACCGTTCCTGCAATCATTGTACTGCACAACATCGAGATTTCCAATTATCGGACGATTCAATCTCTCAAGGATTGAACCGATGTTTTTGAAAATTGTTGGGTTCTGTTTCGTGCTATTCTATGACTTACTATTTGGATGATTATGGTCGAGCGGCTTAAGCACCCATTTCACAAGAAGATAAGTTATGACAAAAGTTCTTGATGCTTACACCTTTCCCAATAATTCGTCTAAAACTGCCTGTCTTTTCAACCTATCATTACTGACTTCGCCCAGCGCATTGATAAGGTTCGCAGCATTGCTAAAAATATTAGTAGCTTCTTCACTATGTCGACTGAATGAGTCGATAATAGGTTGGCAATAGCTATCAACTTTTTTGGAATCAAGTGGCGGAATGTCTTTGCCTGCGATTATAGCTGCAACCAAAGCTAAAATATGCCATTTGAATCTTCGCATATTTTGTGGTATTACGTTATTTGATGTCAGCAAGTGAAGTCTGTATAGAGCAAGTGAACTTGAATAAAAAATCGATTCTTTATTTCCATGTTTAAATATTTTGTCTCCAAAATCTTCATACATTCTTTTTGGATATTTAAAAGCCAAGTCAGGACGGCGTAAAAACATAGCGCAAACACATTTTGCTGCATTATGTAAAGAAACAATTCGTATAGCTGGGATTCCCTTGCCTACATATTGTTTGTCTCTACGTTCAAAATATAGTCGACCATCTTGTCCTTCGAATGTATTAAAATAAGCTTCAATATTTTTTGTAATTGGGCTAAGCGAAAGAAACTGATTCTCATCAATTTTTGTTTGGCTGTTCGTGGCCCTAACAAGTTCGCTAAATACATCTTCATCAGTAGTTTCGACTATTTTAAGTGCTACCATTATTTCGTCTGTTAGTTTTTCTTTATGTTCAAACAGCACATGAGATGTCTGGCAACCATTTACAATTTGAAAATTAGTAAGATGTAGTGTTGTCCCTTGAACTTTAACATCAGGACTCACTATGGTCACACCATTGTTAAGAACAGGAAATCGTGTTTTTGCATCAGACTTATTCAGAGTATCAATGATCTGAGCATTTACTGGGTTTTCCGCACCTAAATAGTGACGAACATTTTCTTCAAACAACTGGCCTCTAATAGTCCCATCATCACTTGATAACAAATTGTCAACATAATCTTTTGCTTTCACTACAACGAGATAAGACTCCTCGATTCCAGAAATGTGTGGGAGTGATGCACTACTATGCATCGGAATTGATGCATTAATACCACTATAACTTGCAACCCATGCCCTAACAAGCTCCTCTCGCCCCATAAAGCGAACTTCAATGTCCTGAAATAATCCCAATTCCCTTAGTTGGCGAATCATGTCGTTTTTTGCCGTCTCGAAAGCTTCAGGATTGTTGTATACACCAGTTGTTACATAATTTGCTAATATGTTAGGCTTACCATTTCTTACTTTTGGCACATTTCTGATTACAACATCAAAAGCTTTTCTTGCATCTTGCTGTAGTTCACAATTGATATGATATGGCTCTTGAGTTAAGAAACGAAGAATTGATTCTTTGAATTTTAAAAATTCTCCCAGATCATATCCTTCTGTTCTTTTTGCTTGTATAAACACTATTTCAACATCGTTGTTTCTCCGATCATGAGAAAAAACTAAATCAGCATCTCCTTCAGAAACGATATGGTCCTCGTTAATTATTAAAGCGATTCCGTCTGTGCCATCATCATTCTCATCAGTGGTGACTTCGTCCAATTCAAATCCAGAAGCAATTTTAGACGACAGAATAATAAAATTGACAAATTTTTCAAATTGTGTTGATTCTGAGTCAAGCTCGATACCATTGTCAGTGGTAAAGCCTTTTAAATGGCTTGCAACGATTCTGTTCATGTAGATACCCTCACTCTTGGCGGGTAGCCCGGACGACTTTGTCGTCCGGGTGCGCCTACGGCGTAGCCGAGGCGCACAAGAAGGCGATCGAAGAGTCCCACACGCCTCATTGAGGTTCGTCGCCATGTGGGTTTGGTAGAGAAATTTCGTTGGGTTTCGCTTGGCTCAACCCGGCCTGCCGCTCTCGGTCATCTTGACATGGTGCAAATGGCAGATGGCCGCGGCCAGGGCATCCGAGGTGTCCAGGCTGAGGCCCGGGTCCGCGTCCAGCAGGCGCTCGACCATGGTCCTGACCTGGTGCTTGCGGGCCTGGCCATAGCCCACCACGGCCTTTTTGATGACCGTGGCCGGGTATTCGAACACGGGGAGTCCGGCCTGGGCCGCGGCCAGGAGGGCCACACCCCGCGCGTGCCCGAGCTGGATGGCCGAGCGGACGTTCTTGGCGTAAAAAATTTCTTCCACGGCCGCTTCCGCGGGGCCGAACTCCCGAATGATTTCGGCCAGCCCGCTGTGGATGCGGCCCAGCCGCTCGGCCAACTTCAAGCGAGCCGGGACCTGAATCTGCCCGGCCGCCACCAGGGAGAGCCGCTGCCCCTGCCGGGCCACCACCCCGTACCCGGTGACGTTGGTGCCCGGATCGATGCCCAGAGCGGTCAGCACCGGGGCTTGGCCCGCCCCGTCTCGCCGCTTCGCTTCAGGTACCATGTAAATTCACTACTTGGCCCCTCGTTGGCCTCTTTCGGACGGCAGGCTGTTTCTTCATCCGCGCCTATTCTTCTTGCCGTCATTCCCGCGCAGGCGGGAATCCAGGCGCAACGGCTGCCAACATGGTCAAACCACCCAGACCCGATAAGCCACCTCGCCCGTTATTCTCCATACACCAGATTCCTCGCCAAGCACGACTGGATTCCCGCCTTCGCGGGAATGACGATTTTCCGATACTTCCGAACAAGGCACACTATCAAAGGATTTCCTCGTACAAGTCCTTCCAATCGGGATTCGTGCTCTCGATCAACTTCAATTTCCAGCCGCGATTCCATTTCTTAAGCGCTTTTTCGCGTTCGATGGCGGATTCCATGGACTCGTGCGGCTCATACCACACTAGTTCATGCACACCGTAACGCTTGGTGAATCCTTCCTCTTCGTTGTTCTTGTGTTGCCAGATTCTCTTGACCAAATCCGATGTCACGCCAATGTAAAGAGTGCCATTTTTCTTACTGCTCAAGATATAAACGGCAGGCTGTTTCTTCATCCCCGCCCATGCCCCTCACCGTCATTCCCGCGCAGGCGGGAATCCAGGCGCAACGGCTGCCAACATGGTCAAACCACCCAGACCCGATAAGCCACCTCGCCCGTTATTCTCCATACACCAGACTCCTCGCCAAGCACGACTGGATTCCCGCCTTCGCGGGAATGACGAGATGGGATGCTCGTCCTGCAAGAGGAGATAGCCGGCCCTCCACAAATGACGACATCAGTTACTGCCGTGAAACGAATTCGATTTCGCAGCGATCTACTTTAACCAACGCTCGGACCCAGCGCCCTCACTCCTCCAACGTGGCCATGACTTCGTCGGAGATGTCGAAATTGGACCAGACACGCTGGACGTCGTCCAGGTCGTCGAGGGCCTCCATGAACCGCAGCACCTTGGGCGCGCTCTGGGCGTCCAACTCGACGGTCGTCTGCGGAATCATGGACACCTCGGCCGAACGGTACTCCAAGCCGGCCTTGTCAAAGGCCTCCTTGACCTGTTCCATGTCGGCCGGCGCGGTGATGACGTCGATCTCCTCGCCCTCGGACTGCACGTCCTCGGCCCCGGCTTCCAGGGCGATCTCCATGATCTTTTCTTCGTCCGCGCCCTCCTCGTCGAAAACGATCACGCCCTTCTGATCGAACATCCAGGCCACGGAGCCGTTCTGGCCGAGGTTGCCGCCGTGCTTGCTGAAATTATGGCGCACGTCGGCCGCGGCCCGGTTCCGGTTGTCGGTCAGGATTTCGACCAGCACCGCGGTGCCGCCCGGTCCGTAGCCCTCGTACTGGAACTCCTCGTAGGCCGCCCCTTCGATCTCGCCCGTGCCCTTCTTGACGGCCCGTTCGATGTTGTCCTTGGGCATGTTGGCCGCCCGGGCCGCCAGCACGGCTGTGCGCAGGCGCGGGTTGGCGTCCGCGTCCCCGCCGCCCATGCGGGCGGCCACGGTAATTTCCTTGATGAGCTTCGAGAAAAGCTTGCCGCGCTTGGCGTCGGCCGCGCCCTTCTTGTGCTTGATGCTGCTCCATTTATTGTGTCCGGACACGTTTCTTTCCTCCTTGAAACAAGACCCTAACCTTTATACTTCAACCCCAAAAGAAAAATCTCCGGGCTGACGCGCCGGGAACTCCTGGGTTTTACCCGCTTCACAGTCTCGAAAACCGGGGACAGCGCCTGCACATAGGCCGCCACGTCCGGGCCTTCGAAAACCTTGACCAGAAAAAAGCCGCCCGGCCGAAGCACTTCCCGGGCCAGACGCCAGGCCGCTTCAGCCAAGGCCAGGGACCGGGCCTGATCGGTCGCCTTCACCCCGCTCGTGGCCGGGGCCAGGTCCGAAACGACCGCGTCAAAGGGCCGGTCCTCCTCGAAAAAAGACGGAGAAACCTCGAAAACGTCGGCCTGATAAAAGCGCATGGCCGGGGTGAGCGCGATGTCGAGCGAACCAAGGTCCAGGCCCACCACCCGGCCGCCTTGCCCCACCTTACCGGCCGCGTAACGCATCCACGAGCCGGGAGCGGCGCCCAGGTCCAGCACGCGGTCGCCGGGCTTCAGCAGCCTGAATCTGCGGTCCGCCTCCTCGAACTTGAACACCGAGCGGGCCGGGTAGCCTTGCTGGCGGGCCTTGCGCGTGTAAAAATCATGGACCCGCTTCGGATCTTTGGCCTTGGCCCCCATCCACCGCCTCGCCTGAGCTTCCTATTTTATCTATCATAAGGCCAGATGGTTTGCAAACCGGGATTGATCGCGCTTGGGCGCGAGATTTAAAGAAAAATGCGAAAAGAAAAAAGAGCTTTGACCTCTTGGCCGGGGCCAGGGGCGCGGTTCGAGCGCCGCCCGGCCCAGAACTGGTCCGCGCCGGACGACTTTTTTGCCCCGCGGTTTCAAGCCGGCCATATTTCAAGAAAAAAATTTTTCAAGGCCGCCCCTTGAAATCGGGGTAGGGACTGACTATATTAGCAGTCGACCGGGAGGAGTGCTAATGGCCAGGACCCGGTCCATCCATTTCAGGTAAGGAGCGCCCCGGTCATTCCCGGGGTCAGGATTTGAAAAACCTTAAAACCCCTACATGGAAAGGAGTATGACTGCCATGAAAGTGCGTCCCCTGCAAGATCGTGTCGTCGTCCAGAGAATCGAGGAAGAGGAAAAGACCAAGGGCGGCATCATTATCCCGGACACGGCCAAGGAAAAGCCCCAGGAAGGCAAGGTCGTCGCCGTGGGCAACGGTAAAGTCATGGAGAACGGCTCCCGCCAGTCCATGGACGTCAAGGTGGGCAACCGCATCCTCTTCAGCAAGTACGCCGGCACCGAAATCAAGATCGACGGCCAGGAATACTTGATCATGCGCGAGGACGACATCCTCGGCATCCTCGAGTAGCCCCTTTCGATCCGCAACGGACTCAACGAAACCATACAGCACCTGCAAGGAGGAATGAGAAAAAATGGCTGCCAAAGAGATCAAATATGACATGAAAGCCCGCGAGTCCATTCTTCGGGGCATCAACACCCTGGCCGACGCGGTCAAAGTCACGCTGGGCCCCAAGGGCCGCAACGTCATCCTGGAAAAGTCCTTCGGCCCCCCGACCATCACCAAGGACGGCGTGACCGTGGCCAAGGAGATCGAACTCGAAGACAAATTCGAAAACATGGGCGCCCAGATGGTCAAGGAAGTCGCCTCCAAGACCTCGGACGTGGCCGGTGACGGAACCACCACGGCCACGCTCCTGGCCCAGGCCATCTACCGTGAAGGCCAGAAGATGGTCACGGCCGGCATGAATCCCATGGAACTCAAACGGGGTATCGAGGCCGCCGTGGAAACGGTCGTGGCCGGGCTGAAGAAGCTGTCCAAGCCGACCAAGGACCAGACCGAGATCGCCCAGGTCGGCACCATTTCGGCCAACAACGACGCCACCATCGGCAACATCATCGCCGAGGCCATGAACAAGGTCGGCAAGGAAGGCGTGATCACGGTCGAGGAAGCCAAGAGCATGGAGACCAGCCTGGAAGTGGTCGAGGGCATGCAGTTCGACCGCGGCTATCTCTCCCCCTACTTCGTCACCGATCCCGAAAAGATGGAAACGGTCCTGTCCGACGTTTACATCCTGCTCCACGAGAAAAAAATCAGCAACATGAAAGACTTGCTGCCCCTGCTGGAACAGATCGCCAAGATGAGCAAGCCTCTCCTGATCGTGGCTGAGGACGTCGAGGGCGAGGCCCTGGCCACGTTGGTCATCAACAAGCTGCGCGGCACCCTGATCGCCTGCGCGGTCAAGGCCCCCGGTTTCGGCGACCGCCGCAAGGCCATGCTCGAAGACATCGGCATCCTGACCGGCGGCCAGGTCGTGTCCGAGGACCTGGGCATCAAGCTCGAAAACGTGACCTTGAACGACCTGGGCCAGGCCAAGCGCATCGTCATCGACAAGGACAACACCACCATCGTGGACGGCGGCGGCAAGAAATCCGACCTGGAAGGCCGGGTGCGCCAGATTCGGGCCCAGATCGACGAGACGACCTCCGAGTACGACCGGGAGAAGCTGCAAGAGCGGCTGGCCAAGCTGATCGGCGGCGTGGCCGTCATCAACGTGGGCGCGGCCACCGAGGTCGAGATGAAAGAAAAGAAAGCCCGCGTGGAAGACGCTCTGAACGCCACCCGGGCCGCCGTGGAAGAAGGCATCGTGCCCGGCGGCGGCGTGGCCTTCCTGCGCGTCATGAAGGACCTGGACAGCCTGGACATCACGGGCGACGCGGCCCATGGCGTGGCCATCGTCAGACGCTCGCTGGAAGAGCCGCTGCGCCAGATCGCCAACAACGCCGGCCTGGAAGGTTCGGTCGTGGTCGAGCACATCAAGGACAAGAAGGGCGCCTTCGGCTTGAACGCGGCCACCGGCGAGTACGAGGACCTGATGAAAGTCGGTATCATCGACCCGACCAAGGTCACCCGCTTCGCCCTCCAGAACGCGGCCAGCGTTTCGGCCCTGCTCCTGACCACCGAGGCGGCCATTGCCGAGAAAAAGGTCGACGAAAAGCCCATGATGGGCGGTGCACCGTCCATGGGCGGCATGGGCGGCGGCATGGGCGGCATGTATTAAGCCCTGGCCCAAGCCTTACGGCAAACACCACACCCCCTCCCCCGGAGGGGGTTTTTATTTGCACGGCGGAAATCAGGAGGTCGTTATGCCTTGGCCGGGGCGACGCATGCCCTGCCCCACCCATAGCCTATCGCGGTTTCGGGCATCTCGCCGCGAGCGCCCGCGTACTTTCTCAAGTCTGGTCTTGCGAGAGCAAACTAGGTACAATAAAAAGGGAACAAAGGAGGAACAAGGAATGAAATTCGTCGTTATCGGTGGAGACGCGGCCGGCATGAGTGGAGCCAGTCGGGCCAAGCGCAACCGGCCCGACCTGGAAGTGACCGTCTTCGAGCAGACCCAGGACGTCTCCTACAGCGCCTGCGGCATGCCGTACAACATCGCCGACGCGGCCCGCCCCATCGGGGAACTGGTGGTGCGGGAGGCCCAGGTCTTCCGGGACAAGCAGGGCATCGACCTTCGGACCGGGCACCGGGTGGCGGAGATCGACCGGGGGGCCGGCAAGGTGCGGGGCAGGGACGAGTCGGGCCGGGCCTTCGAGGCGTCCTACGACCGGCTGCTGATCGCCACCGGGGCGTCGCCCATTCGGCCGGACCGTCCCGGGTTCGACCTGCCCGGGGTGTTGGTCCTCAAGAGTCTGGGGGACGGCCGGCGGATCAAAGAGTACCTGGAGGAACGTCGGGTCAAAAAGGCCGTGGTGGTGGGCATGGGCTACATCGCCATGGAGATGGCCGAGGCGCTCAAGGCGCGGGGCATTGGCGTGTGCATGGTCAAACCCCGGCCCAGGCTGCTGCCTTGGATGACCGATGAACTTTCCGAGCTGGTCCAGCAGAATCTCGAAGCGCACGGGGTCGAGTTGATCTTCGGACAGGACCCCCAGGCCGTCGAGCAGACCCCGGACGGCCTTCGGGTCGTCTGCCCGGACATGAACCTGGACTGCCAGGTGGTCATTGTGGCCATCGGCGTCCGGCCCAACTCGGAACTGGCCGCCCAGGCCGGCCTGGACCTCAGCGTGAGCAACGCCATCTCCACGGACAAGACCACGGCCACCAGCGACCCGAACATCTTCAGCGCCGGGGATTGCGCCGACGCCTTTCACGTGGTCACCGGGAAAAAGACCTGGGTTCCCCTGGCGCTCCGGGCCAACCGGGCCGGCTGGGCCGCGGCAGACAACGTCCTGGGCCAAAAGACCGAACTGGCCGGCGTGGCCGGCACCGCGGCCTTCAAGGTCTTCGAGCTGCAAGTGGCCCGCACCGGGTTGTCCCTGAGTGAGGCGGAAAAGGCCGGATTTCAGCCGGCCGAGGTCGTGATTACCAGCTCGACCAAGGGCCACACCTATCCGGGCGCTTCGGAAATTCGCGTGTCCATGGTGGGGGACAAGGCCACGGGCCGTCTGCTGGGCGCGCAGATGGTGGGGGAGGAAGGGCCGGCCCACCGCATCAACGCCGCGGCCGTAGCCCTGCACGCGGGGCTCAGCGTGGCCGACTTCGGCCAAGTCGATCTGGCCTATGCCCCGCCCTTTGGCCCGACCTTCTCGCCGCTGATCGTGACGGCCAACCAGCTTCTCAAAAAACTGTAGGGGCCGGCCCCTGCGCCGGCCCGAGTGCGGGCGGCCACAGAGGGCCGCCCCTACAGCCAAAATAACCTCGCACCATTTTCCGGGCGACCGGCGGCCGGTCGCCCCTACCCCGACAACGATCTCAGATATTCAACAGCCCTTTGGCGTTGCCCCCTAGGATAAGGTCCACCTCGGCCTCGGTCAGCCGGCCGTCCTCGGGCGGCAGATGCGTCAGATCGCGCACGGCCCGCACGAACCGGGACTCGGGCATGACTCCCCACAAATAGGGATTGTCCGTGCCGAACAAGACCCGCTCCGGTCCCATCTCGCTGACCGCCTCCTTGACCGCCTTGGCGAACTCGGGATACCGTCGCCGGGCCGTGGCCTGCCAGGCCGAAAAATCAACGAACAGGTTGGGCCGGACCGAGCCCAGGGAAAAGAGCTGGTGCCGGTAGCCGTACCCCAGGTGCGCGGCGATGAAACTCACCTCGGGGAAGCGGAGGAGCAGCGCGTCCAGATAAATGGGTTCGCAAAAGCGGCTTGACGTGGGCGTCACGCTGGGGCCGGTGTGAAGCAGCACGGGCAGGCCCGCCTTGGCCGCGACTTCCACGAGGTCCATCGTCTCCTTGTCCTCGGGGTTGAAACCCGCGCCCGGGTGCAGCTTCAAGCCCCTGGCCCCGGCTTCCTCGATGCCCCGCCGCACGAATTCCTTGGCCCCGGGCCGCCGGGGATCGATGTGCACAAAGGGAATGAACCGGTCCGGGTGTCGCCGGGCCAGGTCGAAGATCACCCGGTTCTGTTCCTCGATGCCCACGGCCGGTTCCCCGGCGATGAGACCCACGTCAAAGGCGAAAATGACCGCCTTGTCGATCCCGCCCTCGTCCATGCGTTCCAGGTGCTTGGACCCGTCCGTGTCCCAGTTGAGCGGCAGAATCTCCTCGACAATGGATTCGATGGTGGCCGGTCGGCCGATGCGCTTGAGGATGGGCAGGATGGTCGAGGCGAAGCTCCGCCAGTAATGCTCCGACTGCCAGGTCCGGTCCACGATGTGACGGTGAATATCGATAATCATCTCGGCCTCCAGGGAAGAAAGAATCCGGCGAACCCTGGTTCCGCACGGGTTTCGCCCGGCCCGCTTACCTTAACAGAGGACCCGCGGCCGGTTCAATCCTTTTCGCCCACGCCCACCCGCCTTTACCCGCCTATCTTTTCCGTGCTATATATGAATTCTATATAATCGAGGCCACTCCACGCAACCCGCAACACGACAGAAAGGAGAGAGACATGCTCCGATGCTCTCAACCGAACCGGTTCTCGCGTTTCCTGTCCATCCTGGTCATCCTCGCCCTGGCTTTTATCCTCGGTCTTTTCGGAACAACCCTGGCTCAGAAACCCCAACCCGGAGGCACCTATCGCGGCTCCATCAGCCCCCTCGGCTCCCTGGACCCCCACAGCGGACACCTTCCCCAGGCCTATGCCGTGACGGGCAACATTTACAACACCCTGCTGCGCTTCAACCAGGACATGAGCGCCTTGGAGCCGGACCTGGCCGAAAGCTGGAAACGCGTGGACGATCTCACCTATGTCTTCAAGCTCAGGCCCGGGGTCCGTTTCCAAAACGTGCCGCCCGTGAACGGCCGGGAATGCACCTCGGCCGACGTCAAGTACAGCATCGAACGCGTCACCGGCCTGCACGGCAACAAGGAGAAATTCACCAACCGGACCTTTTTCGAAGACAAACTGGCCGCCATCGAAACCCCGGACCCCTTGACCGTCGTCTTCAAAACCAAGGAACCCTACGCCGCCTTTGTCCATTACCTGGCCTACAACAAGTGCCCCATCGTACCCAAGGAAGCCGTGGACGCCTTCGGCGACCTGAAGAACAAGGCCATCGGCACCGGGCCGTTTCTGCTGGCCGAACACGTTCAAGGCTCGCACATCACCCTGACGCGCAACCCGAACTACTTCAAGCCCGGCATGCCCTACCTGGACAAGATTCATCTGAAGATCATCTCCGATTCGTCGGCCACCATGGCCGCCTTCCTGGCCGGACGTCTGGACGTCATGGGCGCGTACTTCTTTCAAGTCCGGACGATTCAAAAGAAAGCGCCGGAGGCCCGGGTCATACAGCGCAAGGGCAGCTATCTCTGGACCCTGCGCATGCGGCCCTGGATCGAGGGCAAACAGCCGCTCAAGGCCCCCTTTGACAAGGTGGGCGTGCGCCGGGCCGTGGCCATGTCCATTGACAAGCAGAAACTCCTCAAGCTGTCCGTGGGCGGATACGGCGACGTTCAGGTCTGCATCGTGCCCAACTGGCCGCCGTACTCACTGCCCGAGAGCGACCAGGTGGAATACAATCCGGAAAAAGCCAAAAAGCTTTTGGCCGAGGCCGGATACCCGGACGGCTTTTCCACCGAACTGGTCACCTGGAACGCGTCCTACATGATGAAGCCGGCCCAGGTGATCACGGAAATGCTGAACGAGGTCGGCATCAAGGCCAGGCTCAGAACCATGGAGCAGCCGGCCTATTTCAACTTCGTTTACACCTTTGACTGGGACATGACCCTCCACACCTCGACCATGGGTCCGGACCCGGAAAACTGCCTGATGCCCTACTTCGGACCGCTGGACAAGGCCACGTTCTACAAATGGAGCAATCCGGCCATCTGGAAGATCGTCGAGGAACAATCCAAGACCGTGGACGAGGACAAGCGCGTCCAACTCATCCAGAAAGCCCAGCGCATGATCCTGGCCGATTCCCCCATGGTCTGGCTGTACACCATGAGCGGATTCACCATCCTCAGACCTTACGTCCACCGGGACCTTTATTTCAACGAACTGCAAAGCCTGGTCGGCGAAAGCATCTGGATGGACAAACACTGATTCGAACCCGGACGCCCGTGCCGCGCGGTGCGGCGCGGGCGTCTCCCCGAGACCATTTTCCCGTCGCCCCAACGGACCATCACCCTGAAATTCAAACCTTTTCCTCCCCCCACCCGCCTTACCACTTTACACCTCCAGCAGGTTCTTCTATATTCGTAAGGATAGGCTCACAAGGGTGCGAGCCGGTCCACGGGCTTCTCCGCGGCTGTCGGCCTCCCGGCCTTGTCCGCGCCAAGACCCCATGGAAACGACGCGCGGCTGCCCGCATCAAGGGAGAAAAAAAGCCTTCATGGCCCAAAAGAAGAAATGGTGGTTCCTGAAAGACCCGAGGGACGTCTTTTTCGGCTGGTGGATGACCCTGGCCGGCGGCCTGCTCTGCCTGTGGGGATACGGTTACACCGCCTACGGCTTTTCGGCGCTTTTCAAACCCATCTCCCAGGAACTCGGTTTCAGCCGCGCGGCCACCTCGGTGGCCGCTTCGCTCACCCGCTTCGAAGGCGGCCTGGACGCGCCCATCACCGGCTACCTGGCCGACCAATACGGACCGAAGATCACCGTGTCCGTCGGCGTCTTTCTGGTCGGCCTGGGCCTCGTCCTCATCAGCACCATGCATTCCATCTGGACCTTCTATCTCTTCTGGCTCATGACCTCCATGGGCGCCAACATCAGCCTGGGCATGCCCCTGGACGTGGCCATCACCAACTGGTTCATCAAAAAACGCGGCACGGCCATGAGTATCCGCTGGGTCTTTTCCGGGCTGTCGGGCGTGATCGGGCTGCCCATCGTGGCCTGGCTCATCGTGACCTATGGCTGGCGCACGGCCTGCCTGATCGGCGGTCTGGTCATGTGGGTGGGCGGGCTGCCGCTGGTCTGGTTCTTCATCAAATCCAAGCGGCCGGAACACTACGGTCTGCTGCCCGACGGGGCCAAGCGCAAAGAGAACGAAACCCGGGATATCATTAAAGCCGGAGCGGATTACAGCGCGGAAGTCGGAGAGATCGACTTCACGCTACGCCAGGCCATGAGAACCAGCGCCTTCTGGCTGCTGGTCGCGTCGTATATGTTGCACGGGGCCTTGTACCCGGTGATGAATATCCATTGCATCCCCTTCCTGACCGATCGGGGCATGGAGCCTCTTCTGGCCGCGGGTACCATGTCCATCTACATCACGGCCAGCATTCCGGCCCGCTTCCTGGGGGGCGTCATCGTGGACCGGGTGGGGACCGGGGCCATTCGATACATGCTGGCCGGGTCCTATTTTCTGCAATGCGCCGGCGTGACCCTCTTCCTGTTCGCCTCTCAAAACCTGGCCGTGCTCTACGTCTTTTTCATCCTCTACGGGGTGGGCATGGGCGCGGCCATGCCCATGACGCCGATCATCCGGGCCAGGTACTTCGGTCGGGCCCACTTCGGTCTCATCGCCGGTGTCTCTCGGGCCTTGAACATGCCCGTGGGCATCGCCGGCCCCATCCTGGCCGGATGGATTTACGATCGCACGGGCAATTACATGCTGGCTTTCATTTTCTTCGCCGTGCTGCTGGGCGCTTCGTCCGTGACCATGTGTTTTGTGCGGCCGCCCAAGCCGCCCGAGCCGGCCGCGGCTTTGGCCTGAAAGTGCCGCGACCCGTGGGCGGACGTCACGTGACCCAGGGAAGTTTTTCCATGAGCGGCTTTAAGGATCTGCTGGTCAGACGGCTGCTCCGGGAGCGGCTCGGGTTTCGTTTCCAATGGATGCTGCGTCTCGAACAAGACCTTGGCGTGCCCGTGCCCCGCCCCCACGCCGACATCCCCGTGACAATTCGTCGGATCAAAAAAGACGGCCTGTCCGCCTTTCTGAGCTTTGTCACTCCGCAGCTCCTGCCGGAACTGGAACGCGAACTACGGCAAGGCCATCTCTGTGTCGGAGTTTTTCATCAAGATCGCGCCCTGGGCTATGCCTGGACCAACCCCCACCACATCCATGAAATCAGCACCGACCTCCAGTTCCCGCTACGACCGGGCGAAGCGTACACCTATCGTCGCCTGATCGATCCCGCTTTTCGCAACCTGGGCGTGGGCGCGCGACTGGATTGGGAGCGCAACCGCATCCTGGCCGCCCAGGGGTTTTGTCGCCGAATTTCTTACATGGGACACGGCAACCACGCCTCACGGCGTTCCGGGAGCAAGGCGGGAAACAAGCCCGTCGGGCACTTGATCTTTCTCCAGATATTCGGCCGCAAGTTTTGGCTGCACTGGCCCATGAAAAAACCAGGGCCGGCAAAGCCTTCTCCCTGGGCGGGCCAAGCGCGGGATCATGGTTTCGTTGGACAGAGGATATCCCATGAGCGGTCTTAAACGCCCGCTGGTGAGACGGCTGCTTCGGGAGCGGCTGGGGATGCGCTGCAAGCGGATGATGCGCCGTGAACAGGATTTGCGTATCCCGGTGCCCCGGCCCCCGGCCCGGACTCCTCTGACCTGCCGGGAACTCACGGCAAAGGACCTATCCCTTATTGCGCAACTCGTCGGCCATGAACGCCTCCCTGTTTACCGGGAGCGGCTGCGTCAAGGCCATATTCCGGTGGGCGCCTTGCACCAAGAACGCCTGGTGGGCTTCAACTGGGCCAACCCCCACGAAGTTTACGACGAATCCACCGGAATTCAATTTCCGCTGAAGCCGGGTGAATTTTACACGTACGATAAGTTGGTGGATCCGGCCTTTCGCAACCTGGGCGTGGGCGCGCAGCTCAGTTGGGAACGTAGCCGACTTCTCTCGGACAAAGGCTTTATCAAAAAAATCGCCTTCGTGGACTACCGTAACCGCGCTCAACGGAGAAGTAGCGCCAAGGTGGGCAGCCGCGCCGTCGGGCACTTGCTCTTTTTACAGGTGTTCGGTCGAAAATTCTGGCTGCGTCTGCCCATGAAACGCCGCCAAGAGAACAGCCCGTGACCGACCTCAAAAACCTGGTAATCAGGCGGCTGCTGCGCGAGCGGCTGGGAGTGCGGATCAAGTGGATGATCCGCACCGGATTGGACCTCCGGCTGCCCCCCGGGCCGCGGCCCGAGGCCAAAATCCCGCTGACTTTCCGCAGGCTCGACCTGGAGGACCTGCCCCTCTACGAGAAACTCGTCGGACCCGAACGCCTACCCGAGCTTGGGGAACGGTTGCGCCAAGGACAAATCTCGGTCGGCGCCTTTCACCAGGACCGGCTGGCGGGCTTCAATTGGGCGAACCCGCGCGAGGCCCACGACGCATCCACCGGAATCCGATTCCCCTTGAAACCGGGGGAAATTTACTCCTACCACAAGCTGGTCCACCCCGATTACCGCAATCTGGGCGTGGGCGGGCAGCTTGGCTGGGAGGGCAACCGCATCCTCGCCGCCCAAGGGTATCGTCAAAAGATCGGCTTCGTGGATTTCAACAACTATGCCCAGCGGAGCAGTATCGCCAAGTGGGGCAGCAGATATTTGGGCCACTTGATCTTTTTCCAGGTGTTCGGGCGGCGGTTTTCGGTGACCCTGCCCCTGCTAAAGCCTCTGACATCGCGGTCTTTCGGTTTCCTCGGCCGGAAACGGGACCGGCGCCCGGACGAAGCTCAAGACGCCTCATGAGCGGCATCAAGAAATTTCTAGTGAAACGACTCGCCCGCAAATTGGGCTTTCGCTTTCGGAAGCTGATCCGCTACGAGCAGGACCTGCGCCTTGCCGTGCCCCGCCCCCGGGCCAAGATACCACTGACCTTCCGCGAACTAAAGGCCGAAGACCTCGATAGCGTGCCATTCCTTGACCCCCAGGACCTCCCGGAACTTCGGGAGCGTTTCCGCCGGGGCCATTTCGCGGTCGCCGCCTTTCATCAGGATCGCTTGGCGGCCTTCCGCTGGCTAAATCCCTTCGAGGCGTACGAGATCACCACCGGCATCCGATTTCCGCTCCGGACCGGAGAAATCTACTCCTACCAGAAACTGGTGGACCCGGCCCTGCGCAATCTGGGCGTGGGCGCGCAGTTGGGGTGGGAGGGCAATCGGATGACCCTGGAAAAAGGATACTTCCGAAAAGTCTCATTCATCGAGGCCCGCAATCGGGCCAACCGGCGCTCCACCAGCAAAAACAGAAACGTGCCGGTCGGCCTATTGATCTTCATCCAACTCTTCGGACTGCGGTTCCAAAAGTACTTCCCCTGGCAACACCCCCCCACCGAACAATCCGCCGGACGCACCCGAAAGAAAGACCAAGCCCAGGAATCTTAACGCATGAAAAAAGTTGCATCGGTGTATGACCGCGAGGTGGTACCGGCTTTGGGAGGATTCGCCCGCAAGCTGGGACTTCGCTTCAAACGAATGATCCGCTACGAACAGGACCTGCGAATTCCCGTGCCTTGCCCCAAGGCCAAGATACCGCTCGTTTTCCGCGAACTGGAGGAGAAGGACCTGCCGCTCTGCGCGCCCCTGGTCGGCGCGGAGCGTCTGCCCGAGTTTCGGGATCGGCTTCGGCAAGGCCAATTCGCGGTCGGAGCCTTGCATGAGGGCCGTCTGGCGGCCTTTACCTGGCTCCTGCCGGACGAAGCGCGCGAAGTGTCCACCGGCCTTCGATTTCCACTAAAGGCCGGGGAGATTTATTCCTATCACAAGTGGGTCGATCCGGCCTATCGCAACCTGAGGGTCGGCGCGCAGCTCGACTGGGAACGAAACCGGATTGTCGCCGCCAAGGGGTATCTCAAAAAAATCTCCTTTGTGGACTACCGCAACCATGCTTCGCACCGCAGCACGGCCAAAGCCGGCAGCGTGGCCGCCGGATGCCTGTACTTTGCCGAAATTTTCGGACTGAAATTCAAATGGTCCCGGCCGTGGAAAAAAGGAAAGGTCTCCCCTCGAATCGGGTTTTAATCCATTGAATCCAAAGGCCGGGTTGCGGGGCCGGGGTGGCAGCGGGTCGCTTTTTTATTGACGAAGTCCGTGTGCGTATTGTACGTGTACTGAATATTAAGAGCCCGGCACGGGCCACGGAGAGGAACATGGGCTTCGAGGGAAACATCGGATTTCGGATCGCCAGGACGCACAAGGTCCTCAAACAGCGGCTGACCCTGTTGCTCAAACGGCACAACCTCACCGGTCCGCAGTACCATGTGCTCTGTGTGCTCTTTGAAAAAAACGGCCTTTCCGCGCGCGAAGTGGTGGACCGGCTCTTTTCGGATTCTTCCACCATCACCGACATCCTGGACCGGTTGGAAGAAAAGGACCTCGTGCATCGGCGGCCGGACGTCCAGGACCGCCGCGTGCAGCGCGTCTTCCTGACCGAGGCGGCCAAGGCGATCCTGCCTCAAATCCGAAGCCGCGTGGACCTCTTCGAAACCGAGATTCAGCGGCACCTCTCGCCCAAGGAAATCGAGGCCCTCAGGAACGGATTGGACAAACTGTACCGATTGGCCGCGGGCGAGACCGAAAACGAGGCCGCCGCGTGGGGTCGCGCGGGCTGAACGCCCGTTTGGAGACGATTCATGATCGCGCAGGATGGCCCACCTGTACCCCCGCCCATTGCCAGGTTCGGCGGCGCGTCCAAGCTTCGGGCCTCGGCTTTTGCCGCGCTTCGCAACCGAAATTATCGCTGGTACTGGTTCGGCATGCTGGCCTCGTTCAACGCCATGCAGATGCAGATGGTGGCCCGGGGGTGGCTGGTCTATACCCTCACCGGAAGCCCCCTGGCCCTGGGCGCGGTCACCGCGGGATTCGGCGTGCCCATGCTGCTTTTTTCCTTGTACGGCGGGGCCGTGGCCGACCGGGTGCGCAAGCGCAACCTGCTGCTCGTCACCCGCATGGGCATGACCACGGTCTCGGTGATCATCACCCTGCTCATCACCTTCGACCAAATTCAAATCTGGCACCTGATGCTGGCCTCGGTCCTGTCCGGGGCGTTCATGTCTTTTAACATGCCGGCCCAACAGGCCTTTGTCATGGAACTGGTCGGCCGGGACTCGCTGCTCAACGCCATCGCCCTGAACTCGATGGCCTTGAATATCAGCCGCATCGCCTCGCCCGCCCTGGCCGGCGTGCTGCTCAAGCTGATCGGCGTCAAGGGCGTCTATTGGCTGGTGGCCCTTTCCGGCATGGGCGTTGTGGCCTCGCTGCGGATGATCCCGCCGGGTAGCCCCATGCAGGCGCGCTCGAACGCCCCCTTGCTGCAAGAGGTGCTGGCCGGCCTGCGCTACATTCGCAGCAACACGGTCCTGATCATGCTGCTCATCATCGGGTTTTACCCGATTCTGACCGCCTTCCCCTACCAGACCCTGCTGCCCGTGTTCGCCAAAACGGTCTTCGGAGCGGGCGCGACCGGCTTGGGGCTGCTGATGAGCGCGGTCGGGCTCGGGGCTTTGACCGGCTCGACGATCATCGTCTCCCTGGGGGATTTCCGGCGCAAGGGGCTGCTCGAGATTCTGGCCGGCCTGACCTTCGGCTGCGCCTTGATCCTCTTCGGCGCCGCGCCTTCGCTGCTCCCGGCCATGGCCTGTCTCTTCTTCGTCGGCGGGGGCGGTTCCGTGTACATGACCCTGAACAACACGCTCATCATGACCAACACCCCGCCCGACCTGACCGCCCGGGTCATGAGCATCAATACCATGGGCTTCGGTCTGATGCCTTTCGCCTCCCTGCCGTTCGGGGCACTGGCCGAAGCGGCCGGCGCGCCGCTGACGGTCATGGTGGGCGGCGGCCTGCTGGTCCTTTTCCTTACTGGCGTGGCCCTTTTCCAGCCGCGCATGAGGCGCCTTGGCTAAAACAACGCAAGCACCCCGCATGAATCCTCGATTCTCGGGACATCGGGAAAGGCAACAAGGAGACCGCCCAGAAAAAAACAAAACGAACTTCGAACCAACGTCGTCAATATGCGCTGAATATCACGTCAAATCCCATAAACCCGAGGAGGAAAAGCCATGGCCGAGTTTACGCTGGACGAAGAACAACAGCAGATTCAAGACATGATGCGCAAGTTCGCTCAGAACGAGCTGCGCCAGATCGCGCGGGACTGCGACGAGGAAGACAAACTCCCGCCCGAACTTTTGAACAAGGTCTGGGAGCTGGGCTTCACCCATAACGCCATCGAGGAAAAGTACGGCGGCTACGAGCTGGGCCGGAGCGCGGTCACCTCGGCCATCGCGGTCGAGGAGCTGGCCTGGGGCGACGTCAGCCTGGCCATCGCCTGCCTGGCGCCCATGACCATGATGGTGCCCATCCTCGAATTCGGCACGGACGAGCAGAAAGAGGAATGGCTGCCCAAGTTCTGCGGGGAATCCTTCTACGCGGCCACGGCGGCCCTCATGGAGCCTCGGGTGACCTTTGACCCGGTGGCGCTCCAAACGACCGTCGAGATGAGCGGCGACTCCCTCATCCTGAACGGCAAGAAATGCATGGTGCCGCTGGCCGACCAGGCCGAGCAGATTCTGGTTTACGCCACCACGGCCAAGG
>Ga0209163_1001372_pt1 | contig 27259 bp, 21 predicted proteins | sample MTBAKSrepl2MetaG_FD_187457 | JGI IMG/M metagenome (GOLD analysis project Ga0209163, IMG submission 187457) | Enrichment culture microbial communities om Arthur Kill intertidal strait, New Jersey, USA, that are MTBE-degrading - MTBE-AKS2 (Arthur... | ecosystem: Environmental > Aquatic > Marine >...
CGATAACGGTTGGCAGATGCCCAGGGGTCTTGCCAATCTGTATGACTTCGGAACACGAATTCCTCTTATTATCTCATTGCCGTCAAGATTCAAAGGAGGAAGAGTTATCGATGATTTTGTAAGCCTCAATGATTTTGCTCCTACTTTCCTGGAATTAGCCGGAGTTGAAATTCAGGATGAGATGAATGCAAAAAGCTTTGTTAATATCCTGGAATCAGAGAAGGAAGGGATTGCAGATCCAGCCAGGGATTTTATTGTCATGGGCAGAGAGAGACATGCATTTGTCAGAAAGAACGGTGCCGGTTATGGTGCCCGGGCTATACGTACGGCAAAATTTTTATATATCAGAAACTATGATCATGAGAGCTGGCCCGCAGGTGATCCGTCTCTTTATGGCGATGTAGATGCTCATATGCTGCATTATCCGTGCTTTACCAAAATGTACATGCTGAAAAACAGATATAAAGATGGTGTCAGGGAGCTGTTTGAACTGGGTTTTGGTAAACGGCCTGCAGAAGAACTATACAATCTTGAAAAGGATCCTTACCAGATGAATAATATTGCTTATTCTGAAGAGTATAAAGAAGAAAAGGAGGCCTTATCCCAAAAGCTTACATCTTATCTTAAAGAGAATGATGATCCGCGCGAGACAGGTAAAGAGATGAAGTGGCTGAATGCCCCGTATTATGCAGAAAAGGATAAATATCCCCAGCCGGGCGAAGAGGCTCAAAAAGAGTTAAATCTTAAAGAAGAGTATACATATATAGATTAATCTTATGAAAACGTTAAGATCCAAAACATTTGCCCTTGCAGGTTTAATTTCCATGGGAATTACAACACCGGCAGCGGCAAAGCCATACAATAAAACACAGGTAAACAGACAACCGAACTTTATAGTTATTTTTGCTGATGACCTGGGATATGGCGACCTGGGAGTCTTTGGAAATCCAAATATCAAGACCCCGAATCTTGATAAAATGGCATTTGAAGGTCAAAAGTGGACCAGTTTTTACGTTGCTGCTCCTGTGTGCACTCCAAGCCGGGCCGGACTCATGACCGGAAGACTGCCTGTAAGGTCGGGTATGTGCAGCGATAAACGGCGTGTTCTCTTCCCTGATTCAAATGGCGGTCTTCCGCAAACCGAGCTGACAATAGCAAGAATACTGAGTGACAATGGTTACAAAACTGCTGCCATAGGAAAATGGCATCTGGGACATAAGTCTCCCTATCTGCCTACCGATCATGGTTTCGACAGCTATTTCGGAATTCCCTATTCCAATGACATGGATAAGGTGGAAAAGACAGAGTACATTACTCTTGCCGAAAACGAAAGATTTGAAGCTTATAATGTTCCTCTTATGCGTGATAAGAAAATTGTTGAGAGACCGGCTGACCAAAGAACTCTGACTAAAAGGTATACCGAGGAGGCTGTCAAAAAGATAAGGGAGTTAAAAGATGACCATTTTTTCATATATCTTGCCCACAATTTGCCTCACATTCCGCTTTTCCGTTCAGAAGATTTTAAAAACACATCTCTTGCAGGAATTTACGGCGATGTGATTGAAGAGATAGACTGGTCGGTCGGACAGATACTGGAAACATTAAAAAAGGAAGGTCTTGCTGAAAACACACTGGTTATCTTTACATCTGACAACGGACCATGGCATACCTACAAAACACACGGTGGTTCGGCAGGACTTCTAAGGGGTGCGAAAGGCGGTACTTTTGAAGGTGGCATGAGAGAACCTACAGTATTCTGGTGGCCGGGAAAACTCAAACAGGGAGTAATAACGGATATGGGAACTACAATGGACCTTCTGCCAACTTTTTGCTCTCTGTCAGGTACAGAACTGCCCGGTGACAGGATATACGACGGGTATGATATCTCTCCAATACTTTTCGGAAAAGGAAAAAGTGAGAGGGACGTGGTTTTTTATTACCGGGGACTAAAAGTTTTTGCTATCAGAAAAGGGGATTACAAAGTTCATTTCATAACCCAACTAGAATATGGTAGAAGAACAGCTCACTTTATCACCGATCCGGAAGTTGAGATTAACAACACTCCCACTGTACAGAATCCTCCGGTACTTTATAATCTTAGTACTGATCCGTCAGAAAAATATAATATTGCCGGAGAACATCCGGAAATAATAGAAGAGATAGAAGCAATATTGGAACAACATCTAAGCACATTAGAACCGGTTGAAAATCAACTGGAAAAATAAAAACAGGTTATAATGGAATTAAAAGTTCATCCCGGGGCCAAGGCGTTGATCTTTGACCTTGACGGAACATTGTCTGACTCTCTGCAGCTACATGTTGCTGCATGGAATAAAGTTGCTGATATATACGGATTCAAATTCGATCCTCAAATTGTTTATGACATGACCGGCAGTCCGACAATCGCTTTTGCCCGCAGGATAATTGATATATATAAAATCGATGCCGATCCTGAAGAGATGGTTAAAATAAAACAGCACTCATTCTGGGATTCCGCTGAGTTGCTGCAACCAATAGAACAGGTCACGAAAATAGTTGAAAAATATCATAATATTCTGCCTATGTCGGTTGGCACAGGTGCCTGCCGTAAAAGTGCAGAGGTGCAACTTAAAACTCTTCAGATCTATGATTATTTCGATTTTATAGTAACGGCAGATGATGTTAAAAATCATAAACCCGAGCCGGATACCTTTTTGGAGTGCGCCCGGCTTATGGGTGTTGATCCATCAAAATGTCAGGTGTTTGAAGATGGAGACCTTGGCATTGTAGCGGCAAAAACAGCAGGAATGATAATCACAGATGTTCGTCCTGTAGTCAGGATCTCCGGATTTTGATTGCTTGCCGGAAGGTTATCTACCTGAACACTCCGAATAAGTTTAGTATTACTACCACCATTGCAAATATCAGAACATAACGTAAATATTTAGCGCCGCCACGAACGGCAAAATGAACTCCAAGCCAGGCACCACCCATATTTCCGGCAGCCAGGATCAGTCCGGCAAACCAGTTTACCTGGTCGTAATACATAAATATGCCAATTGAAAATATAGTATAAATAAGAACGATAAATACTTTTATCGCGTTAGCTTTTACCAGGTTGTGTCCACAACCTAACACCAGTCCGCCCAGCAGCAAAAAACCCACTCCCATCTGTATAAATCCACCGTAAATCCCAATCAGAAAAAATATAATGTATTGCATTACAGTGGGTTTTGGTCCAGTTATCCCGGCATGTTCCTTTATCCAGATTTCAGGTTTGAAAAGAACAAGCAACAACATGACGATCATCAATCCTGCAATTATCTTTTTCAGCAGATCAACATTGATTTCCACTGCAATCAAGGCGCCTATCAGAGACCCTAAAACCGTCGGAAGTACAAGTCTGAAATCAGTCTTAACATTCAAAACCCGCTTCTGCCGGAATGTTTGAACGCTAATAATATTCTGAAAAAGAATTGCAACTCTCAGAGTACCGTTTGCTACATTAGCCGGTAAACCCATAAACATAAGCAGTGGCAGAACAAGAGTTGAACCTCCACCGGCGGTAGTATTCAGAAATCCGGCAACCAAACCTGTGCCGACCAGTGCTGCAATCATATACCATTCCATACTTACTTAATTATTGCGGCAGTGTTATTTTAATTTTCTGCTCTATAGATGAGCTCAGGATAAAAAGATTTCTTATCAATGGTTAAAGCATAATCATTAATCTTAAAATCTTCACATAAAAGTATAAAATGCTCTTTCTGCAGGGACTCCCGGATTATAAAAAAATATTCTGATCAATATGCAAAAAGAGGATACCCTTTCATCATCTGATGCACTTTATCTGCAACAACCTTCAGGACATGATCATCTTCAATATTTGATATTACATCGTCTATGAGTTCAACAATAACAGGCATCAGCTCCTCTTTTACCCCCCTTGTAGTAATTGCCGGAGTACCAACTCTCAGTCCGGATGTCTGAAAAGGCGATCTGTTGTCGAAAGGCACCATATTTTTATTTACTGTTATTTCAGCCTGAACCAGTCTGTTTTCAACTTGTTTACCGGTAATTTCAGGAAATTTTGTGCGAAGATCAATTAACATTGAGTGATTATCGGTTCCGCCGGAAATTACTTTATACCCTGAATCGATGAATGATTCTGCCATTACCTGTGCATTTTTACGAACCTGCTCCTGGTACTCCCTGAATTGAGGTGCAAGAGCTTCCCCGAATGCCACAGCCTTGGAAGCAATGACATGCTCAAGAGGCCCGCCTTGTTGTCCGGGAAATACAGCAGAATCAAACAGAGAAGACATCATTCGTACCTCGCCTTTTTTTGTCGCTATCCCCCAGGGATTCTCAAAATCTTTTCCCATTAATATTATACCGCCACGTGGCCCGCGAAGGGTTTTATGCGTTGTAGAAGTGACGACATGAGCATATTTTAAAGGATTTTCCAACAAGCCTGCCGCAATTAAACCTGCCGGGTGAGCCATATCTATCATCAACAGCGCACCAACCTTATCAGTAATTTCTCTCATGCGTTTATAGTTCCATTCACGACTGTATGCGGAAGCTCCCCCGATTATAAGTTTTGGTTTAAATTCATTTGCCAGAGACTCCATCTCGTCATAATCAACTGTTCCAGTTTCCTCTTTAACCCTGTATGCTATTGGCTTGTATAAAATGCCAGACGAGTTTACGGGCGATCCATGTGACAAATGGCCTCCGTGTGAAAGATCGAGGCCAAGAAAGGTATCTCCGGGATTCAGTATGACACTCAGGACAGCAGCATTTGCCTGCGCTCCCGAATGGGGCTGAACATTGACCCACTCAGCATGATATAATTGTTTTAACCTGTCTATGGCAAGTTGCTCAGTCATATCAACAATCTGACACCCACCATAGTAGCGCCTTCCCGGATAGCCTTCGGCATATTTGTTTGTCATGACCGATCCCATGGCTTCCAAAACCTGGTCGCTCACAAAATTCTCCGAAGCAATTAACTCTATACCACTTAGCTGTCTCTCTTTTTCCTTTTGAATTATATCAAAAACTAAAGTATCGCGTATCATGTGATTTGATTAAAAAATTATAATTCATAACTAACTTTCACTCTTTAGATAATCCGCTTTTTACGATAAAATTAACCTTGATCCTGCTAATTAAAATTGAATGATCTTATTTATTTCATAAAGTTTAAAGCCCGAAGCAAAAGATTAAGGCTAATTTTAATGATTTTTAAAATCCAAAGGTAATAATATTTAATCCAGCCGTTTATTGATGAGGCAAAGAAAAACTCATTATTTTTGAACAGTTAATTTAAAAATTGATGGAAAAACTGAATAAACGTCCTGCACTGCTCAGCGCTCTCTGTATTTTGACATTTATCGGAAGTACAACAGCTTTTTTAGGCTGGTTTACATCCTCTGTATTGTTTGATAAGGTATCTCATATAATTATCAAATACTCATCGTGGCACTCAACCGATGCTATATCGCCATTATACTTCACTCTTTTAATGGCTCTTCATGCTGTTTCACTTACCGGAGCAATAAGAATGTGGAAATTACATCGTGATGGCTATTTTCTATATATATTCTCACAACTCTTTATTCTGTTTATTCCGGTTTTGTGGATTAATTTTCAGTCATTATCAATAACCAATGCCATCTTTACAGTGGTTTTTATCGTGGGTTACACTATAAACTTCAAATATCTCCGCCCCGGAAGATAAAGATAATGCCATAAGTGATACAAAGTAATTCCGGAATCAATTCAGATTAAAATCAATACTGTTAATATCCGGAATGGATGATTAAAGGCCTAACAGCAATTTTTCAGGATCCTTTCCTCCTGAGTAGAGGATTTCCGGATTTTCGATCATCTCTTTTACCTTTACCAGGAAGCTTACAGAATCCTTTCCGTCGATAATACGATGATCATATGACAGAGCGACATACATCATCGGCCTGATGACAACTTTACCCTCATCGGCCACAGGTCTTTCCACAATATTATGCATACCAAGTATTGCAGACTGCGGGGGATTTATTATTGGTGTGGAGAGCAGTGATCCGAAAACCCCACCATTTGTAATAGTAAATGTTCCTCCGGTAAGCTCATCTACCGATATCTTCTTACTCCTCGCCTTTTCAGCAAGCTCTTTAATTTCAATCTCAATCTGAGAAATTGATTTACTTTCAGCATTCCTTATCACAGGTACCATTAATCCTTTTGGTGTCGAGACAGCGATTCCTACATCAACATATTGCGGAGTTATTATATCATCTCCGTCAATCTGGGAATTTACCATCGGGTAAAAATCCATTGCTAAAGCAACAGCCTTGGTAAAGAAGGACATGAATCCCAACTTCAGACCGTATTTATCGACAAACTGAGTTTGATATTTTTTTCGCAAAGAGATAACTTTGCTCATATCTATCTCATTGAAAGTAGTGAGCATAGCTGTTTCATTCTTAACAGCAACGAGCCGTTCACTGATCTTTCTTCTTAACGGAGACATAGTCTGCCTGCTGATCTCTCTTGAAAAGGATCCGGTGACTTGCTTTTTTTCAGATTCATGCTGCTCCAGAAATGCCTCAACCTCTTTTTTTGTCATACGTTTCAATCCACTTAGGAGATCCTCAGCCGACAAACCCTTTTCTTTCATGAATTCACGTGCAAGAGGTGTAATCTTCAAATTACCGGTTGATGATTTTATTTCTCTCTCAAGTTTCGGAGGTTCTTCAACACTCTCCTGATAAACTTTGTTATTTTTAATTTCAATAGTTTTTGCCTTTTCTTCTTTATCATGCTTTTCCTGTCGGTCAACAGCAACCGGTGTTTTACCTTTTACAGGAACATCCTTGGTATCTATTGTGCAGACAACTGACCCAACCTGAATAATCTCCCCTTCCTTTACTTTTACAGTAATTTTCCCGGCCTCTTCTGCCGTTATGGTCAGTGTAGCCTTATCTGACTCAACCTCAGCAATCTCCTGATCTTTTTCAACAAAAGATCCGTCCTCTGCCAGCCAAGCGCCGATCTCAACTTCTGTAACTGATTCACCCGGACTGGGTACCTTAACTTCTATAATCATTTTATTTTTTTTAATGAGCTGCCACTTCTTTAGTATCAAAAACAGCTTCCAAAATTTTTTGCATGCCCTGCAGATGCTTCTCCATTAATCCTGCTGCGGGACTTGCACTCTCGGGACGAGCAACCACTTTCATATTCAAATAATTCAGTTTGCGACATATCAATGGCCATGCACCCATATTTACAGGTTCATCCTGCACCCATAGGATATTTTTTGTTTTATAGGATTTCAACAATTTATTAATCTGCTCAACGGGAGTGGGATATATCTGTTCTATACGGACTATTGCCACATTGCTGATACCGTTTTCAAGCTTATATTTACTAAGATCATAATATAACCTTCCTGAAGTAAATATCAGTTTGTCAATCTCATCATGTTTTGCAACCGGATCATCAATTATCTCTTTAAAACTTCCCCGGGTAAGTTCCTCGAGAGTTGAAGTTACCATCGGATGGCGCAAAAGACTTTTAGGAGTGAAAATAACAAGCGGCAAACGCATATTCATCTCAACCTGTCGGCGTAATACATGAAACATATTTGCAGGAGTGGTCGGAATAACTACCTGAATATTATTGTTTGCAGTAAGCTCCAGGAATCTCTCAATTCTTGCACTTGAGTGCTCAGGGCCCTGCCCCTCATATCCGTGAGGTAAAAAAAGCACAAGATTATTCATCAATCCCCATTTTTCAAATGCAGAGGTGATATACTGATCGGTAATTACCTGTGCTACATTGGTAAAATCTCCAAACTGTGCTTCCCAGACAGTGAGACCTTCCGGTTGCGCGAGTGCATATCCATATTCAAATCCCAATACAGCATACTCTGATAAGGGTGAATTAAATACATGGAACTTAGCCTGATCTTCAGAAACATGCTTCAGAGGAAAATATTTTTCATCTGTTCCTTCTATAACAAATGAAGAGTGTCTGTGAGCAAAAGTGCCTCTCTCAGTATCCTGTCCGCTCAGTCGTACCGGATGCCCCTCTTTTACCAGAGTACCATAAGCTAAAAGTTCAGCCATAGCCCAGTCCAGATTATCATCCAAAATCATCATTCTCCTGTCAGATATAATCCGGTCGACCTTTTTGAAAAATTTCAACTCTCCGGGCAGATGGTTTATCTTTTCAGCAATGCCGATCAACTCCTTTTTTTCCACTCCTGTATTGACCGGAACAGCAAACATACCTTCACCGGGAGAGTCATATGACTTATATTCATCAATGAGAAACTTCCTGATTTTCAGTTTTTCAATTTTTTCTGATTCCTTAAATTTTTGATCAAGATAATGATCAAATCTTATTATCTCCTCTTCAGCCTCCTGCAGTGACATTATACCAAGCTGGTCGAGTTTCATGGAATAGATGTCTCGCGGATTGGGATGTTTCGAAATAGCTTCATAAAGCATCGGTTGTGTGAATCTGGGTTCATCTCCTTCATTATGACCATATTTACGGTAACTAAGTATGTCTATAAATACGTCATTTTGAAATTTCTGCCTGAATTCCATTGCCAGCTTAATAGTAAAAATCAGGGCCTCCACATCATCTCCGTTAACATGAAAAACAGGTGAACGGGTCACTTTTGCCACATCAGTGCAGTAGGTACTTGACCGTGCATCGAGATATGGAGTAGTAAATCCAATCTGATTATTAATAACAAGATGAATAGTTCCGCCGATTTTATATCCGTTTAGCTGGGACATCTGGATTGTTTCATAGACAACACCCTGACCGGCAATAGCAGCATCTCCGTGAATTATTATTCCGGCAGCTTTGCTGTAATCGCCATTATACTGCGAATCTATCCTTGACCGAACCATGCCCTGCACTAAAGGTGACACAGCTTCAAGATGAGAGGGATTGGGCATTAACTTCAGCTTGACTGCTTTTCCGGAATCTGATACTACCTCATTCTCATATCCCAAATGATATTTTACATCACCCTGCAATATCCCGTCTTCGTACTCTTTACCGTAAAACTCCTTAAATATATTTTCGTATGGTTTTTGTAATATATTCGCCAGTACATTAAGCCGTCCACGGTGTGCCATTCCTATTACAAACTCTTCAATCCCCAACTCGGCACCTCTCTCTATTACAGCATCCAGCGATGGTATAAGAGTTTCACTTCCTTCCAGTGAAAACCTCTTCTGCCCGACAAATTTTTTATGAATAAAACTCTCAAATCCAACTGCTACTTTCAGATGCGAAAAAATATCCCTTCTTTTTTCAGGAGAGAACTCCTGCGAATTACGTGTACTTTCCATCCGTCTTTTCAGCCATTCAACGACTTCAGGTTTCCTCATATAAACATACTCAACACCAATTGACCGGCAGTAGGTGGCTTCCAGATGATCTATTATATCTCTCAGTTTTGCCGGTCCAATTCCTATATCGTTGCCAGCCAGAAAAGTCCTGTTCAGGTCTTCCTTTTGAAGCCCGAAATTCTCAATATCCAGAGTGGGTACATATTTGCGCCTCGCTCTGACAGGATTTGTTTTAGTGAAGAGATGGCCACGCTGACGGTAACCGTATATCATATTCAGAACGGCAAACTCTTTTTCAAACTGAATACATGTAGCATCTTTAGGCTTTTGGGGATAATTGTTAAGAGCAAGTTCAAAACCCGAAAAGAAATATTGCCAGCTCTTATCAACCGATTGGGGATTTTCGGTATATTTTTTATAAAGATCATCAACTACCTGCTGATCCTGATTTGAGATTGACGAAACTATATCCATCTTTGACAAATGTTGAGTACTGGTACTACAAACAAATTATGATATTTTTTGTTTATTCATTTATATTTTAAATCACTTTTGATTATTTGAAAACAAACAGTTTACAAACATCCTTAAGTAATTTATTTCAAACATACTGAAATAAACTATCGTGAAGTAATTTTTTTTCAGAATCTTTCCGTTATATATTCATCAATGAATTTTCAACCGTAAGTAAATAAGATGCATTCAAAAAATAAAAACAGTGTGGTTTTATGCATTATTGATTTTAAAGAATTGTAAATCAATTTACTTACCTTACAGGAGGAGAATTCTCATTTTTGACCTGACTTAATTATTGCAGAAGTAACCATAAGGAAAATCACACAGATAATATTTAAACCCCAGTAGTATTAAATATAATTAGATTATACTAAATAAAAACATTATTATTTGGGAATATTATTAAAGGAGTCAAAGTGAATCAGGAATAAAAAATGGCAGGCGATTATTTTCTGTTCGGACTTTCCTGTCATTTCAGTAATAATCGCTTGCCAATTTGACTGATACTACCCCGAAAAATCAGAGTAGTACTGCGTTGCAGGCATCAAGCAGCTTTTGTACATTCTGATTAGTTGCATCGAGTGCTTTTGCTTTTTCGAGAATTCCAACAGCAGCTTTGAATTCAACTTTTGATTTCTCAATTTCTGCAGTATAAGCATCGTCAGTTGTTTGAATTGTACCTGCTTTAACTTTTTCATTGGCAGCATTGATAATGGCAACACCTTTTTTATAAAGCTCATTACCTTCCATTACATATACATTGGCAAGAGCTGATGAGATCTTTTCTTCATCAGGATATTTCTGAACTCCCTCTTCAAGGGTAGCTTTATACTCTGCATCTTTATTCTGTTTCTTTAAAACCACAGCTTTATAATAGAGGGCCGTCTCTCCCCTGTAATTATTCTCCACGCTTTTGCCGAAAAGTTCAACGGCCTTATCCGGCATTTCTCCCCTGTACGCGGCTATGGCAGCATTAAACACCATGTCGTTTGTTTCACCATCAGCAGTGGCTATTGCCTGTTCATAACTTGCAACTGCATTTGCATAATTATCCTGCTGGTTGTAAACCAAGGCTTTATATTCATGACACCTTGACACTTCAACTCCTGCCTCTATTGCTTTATCAAAATACTTGATGGCAGCATCGAATTTATCAGCTTTATATGCAGCAAAACCGATATTAAAATTAATTGCCGGTTCTACCTGTACGTCGCCAAGATTGTTCATTGCTTCATCATACAAAGTAAATGCTTTGGCATAATCTTCGGCCTTCATAGCCTCATTGGCCTGGTTAATTTTTTCAGCCGCATCCTGGGCATATAAAAACACCGGTGCAATAACAGCCAAAATCAGAAATAAGTAATTTTTCATTGTCGTTTACTTTTTATAATTATATGCTTAATAATATTTTAATGACTTAATAACAGTTAATCTCCAAAAATAATAATATTGAATAAAAATCCTACAACTATTTTTTTTTATTAACTATTTTTTTTACTCAATTGCTTTAAATCAATCAACAATTGTGCCAATTCAAATGCAAAGTTATACAACAGATCCGGCGCCTTCATTATGGCCTCTTCAACAGCCATTGGTTCGTTTATTATACTGAAAATTCCGGAAAACGCCGGAGAGGCCTCTCTCTGAACATTTCCTCCTATGGCCACAACCGGTTTATTAAATCTGTGAGCTACATTGGCTACTGCTTTAGGGGCTTTATTATTGAGAGTCTGGGAATCTATCTTACCCTCCCCTGTAATTACGAGGTCAGACCATTTTGCATGTTCTTCAAAGTTGAGCAGTGACAAAATGAAGTCGGCACCGGGAACAATCTCAGCATTAAAAAAGGATATTAAAGGTATTGAGATTCCTCCTGCCGCACCCGCTCCATTTAAAGATTTCAAACTCTTACCACAATATAATTCAAGCAAACTGGCCCAATTTGCCAAACCTTCTTCAAGAGCTGTTACCATCTCAGGTGTGGCTCCTTTTTGGGGACCAAATATTGCTGCTGCACCCTGACTGCCTGTCAAAGGATTGTCAACATCACTAATAATTTTTATTTCAATACGATCAGCAATCCCTGATCTCTCTAATCGTTTAATAGATTTAAGATTCTCACCGTTCCCTTTCAGGGGTCGACCTGTTTCATCAGACAATTTAAATCCCAATGCTGTCAGCATACCGGTTCCGCCATCTACAGTAGCGCTTCCGCCAATACCCAGGATAATATTACTACATCCCCTGCCAATTGCATCAGCAATCAGTTGTCCGGTACCATATGTTGAAGCTTTCAGGGGATTAAGTTCATCACTGCCAAGCAATTTTATACCTGATGCTTCTGCCATTTCAATGATTGCGGTACTCCCTGCAATAGAATATTTCGCAGTAACAGGTCTGCCTAATGGATCTTCCACCTCAATTGATATATCTGTTGCATTTAAAGCCCTGGTAATAATTTCACCTGTCATATCGCCTCCGTCGGCAACCGGAATCTTTTTTATAACAAAATCATCCGAAGCTGCCATAAAGGCTTTTTCTACTATACCGGCAAAATTTATTGCTGATAAACTCCCTTTCATAGAATTTGGCGAAACTAAAATATTCATTTTTCTCCTCTGGTTACTGAAACAATACCTTTAACTTTTTTTATCCTGTGAATCAAAAAATCCAGATGATCGACATCATGAACAGAGAGTTTAAGGATACCTTCAAATCTGCCCTTTTCTGTGTCAATATTCATCGAACGCAATTGTGCACCTGAATCTTTTGCAATAATATGACTTATTTCCGACACTATGTTAATCTCATCGGATCCCGAAATAAAGAGAGTTGTCAAAAAAGCACCCTGCGATGCTGTTTTTTTCCATTTAGCCTTAATGACCCTGTAAGGAAACCTCTCTTTTAACTGCTGAGAATTTGGACAACTGTTACGATGAATTTTGATACCATGGTTTATTGTCACAAATCCAAAGATCGAATCACCAAAAACAGGATTACAACATTTTGCCAGTTTATAGTTAACATTCTTAAGATCATTATCTATTATCAAAAAATCTTCTCCGCTATCAGTGATAATCTCACCTGCCCCCTTTTTCGGAAGAAGAAATTCAATTGGCTTTTTCACTGTCTCCTCTTCACCTTTTTCAGAAAATATTGATTTAATATCCAGAGGATCTATTTTACCCTTTGCCAGTTCGCAATAGAATTCATATGCCAGTTTAAATTCATACTTCTTCAAAATTTTCCTTACCGCCTCATCATTCAGGTCAAGTTTCCAGTTCTTGAATTTCCGCTCCAATATTTCCCGTCCGTTATCAGCAAGCCTTCGTTTTTCTTCGTTAAGACTTGCTTTAACACGGCTTAGAGCTTTTGAGGTCACAAGAAAATCCAGCCAGTCGAGTTTAGGCTTCTGATTATTTGCAGTATCAATTGAAACCTGGTCGCCGTTCTTAAGTTTATACCTGAGAGTTACCTTTTTCCCGTTCACTTTGCCACCAACGCATTTATCACCAAGTTGTGAATGAATCTCATAAGCAAAATCAAGCAACGTTGATCCGGCCGGCATTTTTTTCAGATCCCCTTTCGGGGTAAAAACAAAAGTTTCACTGCTGTATATATTAAGACTGAAATGATCAATAAAATCGACTACATTCAGGTCAGGATTCTCAAGGATCTCACGTATTCCGGCAAGCCACATCTCAAAATCACGACTGTCTTTTCCACCCTTATACTTCCAGTGGGCAGCCAGCCCCTTTTCTGCAACTTCGTCCATTCTCTTTGTCCGTATCTGAACCTCCACCCACCTTCCCCTGGGTCCCATGACAGTAGCATGAAGTGACTCATAACCATTTGACTTGGGAATTGTGATCCAGTCACGGAGTCGCTCGGGATTGGCCTGGTACTGATCGGTAACCAGAGAATATACGGTCCAGCAGTCAGCCTTCTCCCTTTCAGGTTTCGAATCGAGGATAATCCTGATTGCAAAGAGATCCATCACCTCGTCAAACGATACCTTTTTTTTCTGCATTTTATTCCAAATGGAAAAAACAGATTTTGTCCTGGCTTTCATTGAAAACTTATAACCTCTCTCTTCAAGTATCTTTTCAAGCGGTTTTACAAATTCAGCGACAAATCCGGAACGTTCATCCTCACTCTCTTTCAGTCTGTCGATAACATATTGATAACCTTTGGGATTTTGATATTTCAGACACAAGTCCTGCAACTCTGAATTTATGGAATAGAGACCCAGTCTGTGAGCCAGGGGCGCATAAAGATAGGAAGTTTCATTTGAAAGCCGCTGTTGCGACTCTTCATCATAATTATTCAGATTTCTCATTACCTGGAGTCTGTCGGCAGTCTTGATCAGAATAACCCTTACATCCCCCGCAAGCGCGAGTAACAGTTTCCGGTAATTTTCTGCATGTAGATCAACGGTGTCGGTTCCCAAAGCATTGATCTTGGTCATTCCCTCCAGTATTGAATACACAGATTCACCAAACAGTGACTTAACTTCTTCCTTTGTTACCTCCCTCTCGAGACCCGTGTACATAATATTATGCAACATGCCGGTTATAACAGAATCAGGTTCCAGTCCGATCTCTGTTGCAATTATGGTTGCAACTTCCAGAGAGTGATTAAGAATAGATTCACCTGATTTAAACCTCTTTTCACCAATAGCAGAACGTATAAAACTGAACGTTTCATCCAGTTTTTTAAGAGATTGCGGATCCCATGTAATACTGCAAAAATCCTTTAACTTCTCAAACCTGTAATCAGCCCTGACTATTATATCCATATTCAAGAAAAAAAAGGCTGCCAGCAGGCAGCCTTTGATTAAAAATAACTTATGAAATTATTATTCTGCCTGAGTTTCATCAACAAAAGTACGCTTACGCAACTCACGGTCAATCATAAAAAGTCCGTTACCATGACCACTGGTAAGCTTAAGATTATCGAGAATTTCAGAGACATTGGCCTCTTCTTCCACCTGCTCATCAACAAACCAGGTAAGAAAACTTCTGGTAGCGTGGTCTTTCTCTTCGATAGCAATATCAACAAGATTATTAATCAGACTTGTAACATGTTGTTCATGTTCAAGCGTCATCTCTGCTACACTAATAACACTTTCGAACTCCACAGGCATTTGTTCAATGCCTTTCAACTCAACCTTTCCTCCCCGCTCAACAATGTATTTAAAGATTTTGTTGGCATGGGTAAGCTCTTCCTGGTATTGAACATACATCCAGTTAGCAAAACCTGCCAATCCTTTTTCTTCAAACCAGGCTGACATTGACAAATAGAGCAGAGCAGAATATTGTTCTGCATTTATTTGTTCATTAAGGGCTTTTAATACTTTTTCCTTTAACATACTACGTAAGTTTTAATTTCGGTTAAAATTATAAAAAACTGCTTATATTTAAAATAGTAATTTTTAATATTTATCCGGCAAATCCTGTATAAATAAGGAACTGATATTTCCTATGGCTAAAATTAAAAATGTATTTATTTGATCTCCATGCATTTTACGATCATATTATTCAATAATCATTAATTATCATGGTATGCTCACTGCTTAAATACAAATTATTCTTACTTCTTCCTCAGGTTTTGCACAAAATAAGTTATAGAATTATAACAAGCAATGCCCGGAATAGTTCATATGATATCACAGCAATTTCGTAGATTTGCCGGATAATTGAGAAGAAGATTATCAACTGTTTTATTTAAATACATTCGAAATTATTTAAAAATGGAAATCACACATATTGAACACATTGGCATAGCTGTAAAAAGTCTGGACGAATCGATCCCCTTTTATGAAAATATCTTAGGATTAAAATGTTACAAAGTTGAAGAGGTGAAAGACCAGCAGGTAAAAACTGCATTTTTCATGGTGGGCCAGACTAAAATTGAATTGTTGGAGTCGACTTCACCCGACGGACCAATAGGAAAATTCATTGAAAAAAAAGGTCCCGGAATTCACCACCTGGCGTATGCAGTTAAGAATACAGATGAAGCGCTGGCAGAGACAGAGAGTAAAGGAGTTCAGCTGATTGATAAAAAAGGCAGAAAAGGAGCCGAGGGACTAACTATTGGATTTCTTCATCCAAAATCGACATTAGGCGTCCTTACAGAAATTTGCAGTGGCGAATAAAATTAAAAGGATTCTGGTCTGCTAAAAGCCGGAATCCTTTTAATCTATATGCCTGTAAAATAAGTCCTGATTAGAATTTTATTTTAGAAACAGTATAAGTAAAATTATTTTAAAAGTTTCTGAAGCAGCCAGTTATTTCTCATCTCCTGCTGTTCCGGAAAGGTCCGGTGCTGGGTTTCCTGAAAAAGATGCAGCTCTTTCGGAGCATTTATCACGTTGTAGGCAGAGTGCATTGAAGTAAGCGGACAGGTATTGTCGTTATACCCCCCGGCTATATCACCCCGGAACCTTAACGAAACGGGCAAAATTAACCACATCATAATATTTCGATGTCTCAATCTTCTCCTGCTTATTAGTAAAATCATCACGAAACATACGAGGCCAGCCGCCGGCCCGATCATACAGATAGCCTGTCAGGTCAGACAAAGCAGGATATAAAGCAGCAAGATAATCTATACGCTCATCCGGTCCTGCAGTAATTATTGACAATGCTCCGCCCTGACTTCCTCCTGTTACAGCAATATCTTACCCGTTATAACAATCAAGGGTCTCTATGAAGTCAACAGCGTCAGGCCTAACAATAACCTCTATCAACTCCTTTGCCGGCTGAGAATATCCGTATATATTCGTCAGAACGAGGAAGACAACTGAAAAAATAATCCTCTTCATAGGTTGTAAATTTATATACTTTAAATTGTTGGTTCCCAACCCGGAGCATATTCCCTGCTCCATAATTTCATTGCATCACGGTCATACATCTGACCTGTTTTGTCATCTATGTCAAAACCATGACCTATTCGATAGGCAATATTTGAATAGTGCACCATGGCCATGCTGACTGTAGCATCATCTATTGGAGCATTCAGGCTGGATTTTCCGCGTATGGCATCGAAAAAATTCATAACATGAGCTGTTGTCATGTCACCACCGCCTCCAAGGGCAGTACCGGCTTCATTTGACACAGTCTGACTATCCTTTATCTTTTTGCCGGACCTGTCATAGAGAATATATTTTCCCCGGTCAACAAAAACAGTTCCTTCACTGCCGTAAATTATTGTTCCCCGGCCGCCGCCATAAGTGTCATAACCATTCCTGCTCTTGCCATCCCAGGTTATCAACTTATTATCCTTAAACTTAAATGTCACATACATGGTATCATACATCTCCCAGCCGTCATTGGCAAAATGCCTCTTGTCGGCCTCTGCGCTGACACACAAGGGGAAGTCGACCTGCAGTGCCCAACGTGCCACATCAAGCTCATGGGTAGCATTATTACCAGCTTCTGCTGTACCATAATCCCAACCATACCAGTGCCAGTTATAATCCCATGTTTCATAGGTATACTCCCTTCTTGGGGCAGGTCCCTGGAAAAGTTCCCAATCCAGTCCCTGATGAACAGGAACCTTTTTCTGCACAGGAACTTCTCCTCTTTGATTGGTATAAAAAGTAACAGCTCTGTATGCTTTTCCTATTACCCCCCTGTGTATTTCCCTGATAATCTCCTGTGTATGTCCAGAGGAGCGCTGCTGGTTGCCCATCTGGACTACCTTGTTATACTTTTTACTGGCTTCTACCAGAAGTTCATTCTCCATCATATTATGACTGCAGGGTTTTTCAACATAAACATGTTTTCCACCCTTAATAGCCATTATGGATCCAGGTGTATGCCAGTGGTCGGGTGTCGCATTGAAAATAGCATCGACCTTCTGGTCATCGATTACTTTCCGGATGTCATTCTCCTGTTTTGGAGTGTAACTGATATGCTTTGAAAAGCTGGCAAGTGCTTTTTCCCGCTGACTTGCCATGACATCACAAAGATACAGTAACTCGACATTACTCTCTTTTTTAGCTACCGGTTCATAGAAAGCACCAAGCCTCCTGCCAAGACCGACAACAGCAACTCCAAGTCTGTCGTTTGCCCCGATAATCCTGTTGTAACTGCGGTGTGACATACCCATTGCTGTTCCTCCCACTGCTAATCCGGCAGCTCCTGCGGTTACTTTTTTCAAAAAATTTCTTCTGCCTGTATTTAAATCCATTTTTTTAATTTTATTATTCAAGTAACATTTTGAATTAAAATATCTTACAACATTGCCATTATCCCTTTGACATAGCCAAAAGATTCCATCATTCCCGGTAGCGGATCATCAGCTTCAGCTTCATATTCCAGGGCCAGGGTGCCGGCATATCCTGATTTAACAACCGCCTTCATAAACGACGGAAAATTGATGACACCACGTCCTATTATACATGTAGTTCCCTTTGCAGTCGGAGCAGTTACGTCCTTGATATGGATATCATATACCCTGTCAGCAAAATCCGTCAGATCCTGTTCAGGGTCCCGGTCAATTCTTTTGGTATGGCCGATATCGATACAAAGTCCCATACGCTTATCCATATTCTTTATGCGAACATATGCACTCTCTGCACTGGGATAGAGCTCATCGCCAGGACCATGGTTATGAATGGCAAGTTTTATATCATATTGTTTTATCTTGCCCTCAACATATTCCAGCAATTCATGATCAGGCACGCCCACTATCATTTCCATTCCCGCTGCTTTGGCATATTCAAAAGCCTGATCTGCCTGCTCTCTGTTTCTCATATAGATAACTCCTCCTCCGTAAAGCTCTATACCCTTTGCTTTACACAGAGCGACAGCATTATTAATTGTAGCTTTATCTGAATCAAGAGGAAGATGCATATCCTTAAAAGTAATACGGTTTACTCCGCAGCGGAGGGTCATATCGATGGCCTCTTCCTGCGTAAACTTTCTCACGCTGTAGGATGCAACTCCCAGTTGAAATTTAAACTTTCCTCTCTGTTCTGAGAAAGGATTTACGGATGCACCGACTAATCCCGGTAACGCTGTTGCAGCCATTCCAAGGCCGGCAGCTTTTAAAAAATTTCTTCTGTTTGCCATAATTATAGTTCTCTTATTTTTATACTTCTGAAATGTACGGTATCATTATGATCCTGAAACAGTACCGGGCCTCTTTCTGCCATTCCGAATCCTTCAAAATCAACATATTTACTTCGTGCAACCAGCGCCTTGTAAATATTATTACCACGAGTGTATTCAATTAATTTACGACCATTAAGCCAATGCTGAACTGTTCCGTCTGCTTTAACAACGATCCTCCCGCGGTTCCATTCACCGGGACCTTTAACAAACCTCGGTTCTGTTTCTGCCGGTATTAAATCATACAATGACGCTAATTTCCGGTTACCAACAACGCCGTTAAGAGCATCAGGATGCCTCTCGTCATCCAGTATCTGGTACTCCAGTCCTATTGATGGTCCGTTATTGCCTATTCCATATTTTATTCCACTGTTAGCACCCTCTGTGAAACTGAAATCAAACTTAAGTTCGAACGGGCCAAACTCCTTTCTTGTAACAATGTCTCCGCCACGCTTTTCAGTATCCCCTCCGTTGGAAAGGACCGTCAGCACTCCGTCTTTAACCTGCCACCCTTTTGAGGGGAACTCATCGCCATTTGCACTTTTAAAATTTGCTGCAGACTGACCGTCAAAAAGCAGTTCAAAACCCTGCTCTTTTTCTGCTTCACTCAGATTGTTAGGTAAAAGATTAACAACATATATTGCCTCTGACGGAGAAGGAGTCAGATTCTCAGTTTTGATCCTGATATTCTTCCATTTAATCTCTTTCCCTTCGTTCTCCGTATTGTTACCTATACTATGAACCTGGAGTGCAATAAAACCCTCCGGAGTCATGTCGTCTATCACATGTGCAACCGGTACTCCGTTTAACCATGTCTTTATTGAAGGGCCGATACACTCAATCCTGTAATGATTCCATTCACCCGGTTTGAAGGCCGGACGTGCATCAGGATTCAGATCCAAAGCATATAACCAGCCCCTGCGGGCTTCATCATATATGCCGCCACTCCAGGCACGGTCAGAAGGATCCACCTCGCACTGATAACCGTGAACCCTGCCGTTACTATAATCAGCCCGGCTCTCTGAACGAAACTGTATGCCCGAGTTCATATCACTTTCAACCAACAGCTCCAGTTCCAGGATGAAATCAGAATAGTTCTTCTCAGTACACAAAAATGAGTTTGGAGTGTTGGCAACAGTTGTTCCTACTATCATCCCGTCAACAACGGAATATTTTGCCTCTCCGTTTAATTGCTTCCAACCGGTCATATCTTTTCCGTTAAACAGATCTGTCCAGCCCTCTCCTCCTCCTTCTGAACACCCGCTTAAAAACAGGGTAATCAGTAAAAGATAAAAATAATTCTTCATGGTATTTGAAATTTCAGGTTATCCGTTTTTACCTGCCTGACAACATTTTAATTATTATTGTCATGGCACAGCAAAGGCAAAAATATATATTTTCCATCGCTTAAGTTACTAAATTTATAAATTTTTGCTGCTAACTGAACCGGGTTGTCACCTTTAACATTAAAATGAGACTGTCACAATTTGGATTTGTGAGAAATTACGATCTTTGCGACACTGTTTAATTTTACTAAAACCCTTGCAATGTAACGGGGACTTTTATTTAAAAGGGAGAAAAATATGGCTAATGAAGAACCGGCATAAAAAGCCACTTTGAGAATTCACCAGATAAATGATCCGCCTAAGAAAAAATGCGTATAAAAAATCATTAAATAAAGTTATATTGACATGAATAATCCGGTATATTTTATAGGTATCTATTTTCTGCTTGCATTATCTGTCGGACTTTACTCCTTTTTCAGGATAAAGAATTCATCAGACTATTATATTGCAGGTAAAAAAGCCGGACTCATGATGGTGTCAGGGAGTTTACTCGCCACTATTCTGGGTGGTTCAGCTATCCTGGGAACAATAGAGTTAAGCCAAAAAACCGGCTGGCCTGCCATTTGGTTTCTCTTTTGTGCATCTTTAGGTCTTTTTGCCCTTGCTCCAATAGCCAGATATGTTAGCAGATACGGTAAGTACACACTTCCTGAGCTTCTTGGATATTTCTATGGCAAAAAAGCCCGGATAACAGCTTCGGTTATTATTCCTGTTGCCTGGCTTGGGATCATTGCAGCCCAAATAATTGCTGCAGCTAAAATATTATCCGGACTTGAGATCACAAATTATTCCTGGTCAGCTATAATTGCAGGATCCATTTTCATCCTTTATACTCTTCTGGGAGGACAGGTAAGTATTCTCAAAACTGACTTAATGCAGTCATTACTTATTTTAGCAGGACTGGCTGCACTGGCAATTTTTACTGTCAGTTCAGAATTTAATTACGTTAAGCCTTCATTCTCTGCAGATGACCTGTTCAATGAATCTTTTGGCTGGCTCGATCTGTTAATTCTGATAATGACCTATTCGGTTACCTTTGTAGTAGGCCCTGACATTTATTCAAGGATATTTTGCGCCAGAAATGAAAAAATTGCAACACGCAGTATTATTATTGTTGCCGTTGCTCTTATCCCTGTATCAGGCATACTGGTATTCCTGGGCATATTCTCAGGATATTCGGGAGAAACAGAGATAGTCAGATTTGCTTCTGGTATTTTACCCGGCTGGTTTTACGGACTTTTTCTGGCAGCTTTACTCTCTGCAGTTATGTCATCGGCCGATACCACCCTCCTCACCTCTTCGTTAATCCTGAGTGAACTGATAAATCAAAATCTTGAAGGAAGCAGATCACTTGCCATAACCCGTGTACTAATTGTTACTCTCGGCATTCTGAGTATTTTAATTTCACTTTTTGTGACCTCAATATTACAATCCCTTCTGCTGGCACTTACCTTTTTCTCCGGTGCGTTTGTATTACCTATGCTTGCCGGTCTGCTGAATATCCCGGTAGTCAGAAAACAGTTAATGATTGCTATTGTTTCAGGAGGATTTATTGCCCTTGCGGGAAAAATTATAAATCTGCAGGGATATCCTATAGCGGGGAATATGATAATAATAATGTCATTTTTCGTAAACAGCGGCCTGATGTTTATAAATTTCAAAAAAATATTGTCAAAAACGTAAATGCATTATGCAAAAACAAGATAAAATAGTTAATTTCAACCCTGAAATAGAGGAAAATGATTAAATAAGCTAAGTAGGGCTTTCCGGACATATGCAGAGACCTGACAGCCACTGATAATTAATCTTTCCCTGGAAATAATGTTCATTAATAATTTACACAGTTTATACAGACCGGAGGAAAAATCAGAATTACTTACCAGAAAACTTCTGTTTTGATTAAGCCGGTCAGGTACAAATTTTTAAAACAGGCAAAAATGAAAAAGTACGGAGTTTATTTATTGACAATACTCAGAATTGTTGTTGGATGGCATTTTCTGTATGAAGGTATTGCAAAGCTTTTATCTCCAGGCTGGAGTGCACAATCATTTTTAATGGGTTCGTCATGGATATTTTCAGACATTTTCCATAAAATGGCAACATCTCCGCAGATTATGAATGTCGTGGATTTTCTGAACATATGGGGATTGATTCTTATCGGCATCTCCCTGTTCACCGGACTCTGGGTACGCTGGGCATCAATTGCGGGTTCAGCGCTGTTGCTTTTTTACTTTGTTGCATTCCCCCCTATCCCGGGGTATACATTCGGATCCATAACGGAAGGGAGTTATTTATGGGTAAATAAGACACTGATAGAGCTTTTCCTGCTTATCCTTTTTACAGTGTTGCCTGCTAAATATTTCTTCGGCATCGACCGCCTGATCAAACGCTGGAAAGAAGATAAGGCGGAAGCCCCTGTGCCTGTCGAAAAAACTGAAAGCACCTCTCTTCAGCGCCGTGAACTGCTGAGAGACCTCATCAGTGTTCCTTTCCTTGGTGCATTTGCCTATGCATTGTACAGAAAGAATAAATGGGAGAGTTTTGAAGAAAAATTTCTGAACGGAAATGCCGATGCAGTATCTTCTGCAACAATAAAAACATTCAATTTCGCCTCTCTTAATGATTTGCAGGGACAAATTCCAAAATCAAAAATAGGGAATGTGGAATTCAGCAGGCTGATAATGGGAGGAAACCTCATTGGTGGCTGGGCACACTCCCGCGACCTTATCTATGCTTCAAAGCTTGTGAAGGCCTATCACACCGACGAACGGGTTATGATGACAATGCAGCTCGCCGAGAAGTGTGGTATAAATACCATATTAACTACTCCTGCACTGACCAGGATCATCAATAAGTACTGGCATGAAACAGGTGGTAAACTGCAGTATATATCCGATTGCGGCGGTGGAGGCAAAGATGGCCTGCTTGGAGGTGTCAGGCTTTCGGAAGAGGGCGGAGCAGCGGCCATGTATTGTCATGGAGGAGTTTCCGACAGGCTGGTGCAGGAAGGAAAATATGATGAAATAGTCCAGGCCCTTGAACTGATCCGCAGCTATGGTAAACCTGCCGGCATCGGCGGTCACAGGATTGAGACCATTATGGGTTGCGTAGAGCAGGGAATAAAACCTGATTTTTGGGTAAAAACCCTTCACCACCATGATTACTGGTCAGCTGAGGTTGACCCTGAAAAAAGATCAACAGTCGACAAAGGGTATAAAGACAATATTTTCTGTTTCAAGCCACAGGAAACCATCGACTTTATGAACAGTCTGGAAGAGCCGTGGATCGCATTCAAGATACTTGCTGCAGGAGCTATTCACCCAGAGAATGCGTTCCGCTATGCATTTGAAAATGGAGCAGATTTTATCTGTGTCGGAATGTACGACTTCCAGATTGTAGAAGATGCCAACATTGCTTTAAACGTTCTTGGTTCAGATTTCCTTGCACAGAGACAAAGACGCTGGTTGGCTTAAACAGAGATTGATCATTATGCAATTTGATTTTACCCGTCTTACATTACAACTTGAAGGTGACCTCTTTGCAGACAAAGTACAGCGGGTTTTATACTCGACCGATGCGTCTCAGTACAGAGAGTTACCCCTTGCTGTTGCAAGGCCGAAAAACAAAGAAGACATTAAAAAATTATTAGCCTTCGCCCGCGAAAACGGAACATCTGTCATTCCCCGCGGAGGAGGTACTTCCCTGGCAGGACAGGTAGTTGGTAACGGTATTGTTGCCGATATATCCAGGTATATGAACCGCATCCTGGAATTCAATAAAGAAGGCCGGTGGATTATTGTTGAACCCGGTGTTGTTTTGGAGGAGTTAAACATGTTCCTTGCTCCTCACGGACTGCAGTTTGGTCCCGAGACATCCACTGCCAACCGCTGTGTAATAGGAGGAATGCTGGGAAACAACTCATGTGGATTACACTCTCTGATTTACGGTAGTGTCAGGGAACATGTCCTTGAAACAGATGCAATTTTGGCAGACGGATCAGAAGTAACTTTCAAAGCTCTCACCCGGCAGGAATTCAACAATAAAAAAGACCGAAATCCCAACAAAACAGAAAAGGCGATTTATAAAAATATATTTGAAATCCTTTCTAATCCTGAAAACCAGGAAGAGATAAGGAAAAATTTCCCTGATCCTAAAGTAACCCGCAGAAATATGGGTTATGCACTGGATGCACTCCTGAATTCAGAGGTATTCACGGAAGGTGGAGAGCCTTTCAATTTCTGCAGGCTGCTGGCCGGATCTGAGGGAACACTGGCTTTTTCATACAGGATTAAACTGAACCTGATCCCGCTTCCTCCTTCTCAAAAAGGATTGTTATGCGTGCATTTCAAAACACTCGAAGAGGCGCTGGAAGGTAATCTGGTTGCTTTGAAGCATAATCCCCGTGCCATTGAGCTAATGGACGATATTATTCTTCAGTGTACAAAAGAGAATATCGAACAGAGAAAAAACCGGTTTTTCCTCAAAGGTGATCCCGGGGCCATACTGATGATTGAATTTGCATTTGAAACCCGGCAGGAACTCAGGCAAAAAGCTGATGAGGTTGAAAGTGATCTTCGTGCAGCCGGACTCGGTTATCATTTTCCCCTGGTCACCGGAAATGACAGAATTAAACAGGTATGGGCTCTCAGAACAGCAGGACTGGGAGTATTGGCCAATATTCCGGGCGACAGGAAAGTTGTTTCAGGCATCGAAGATACGGCTGTTGCACCGGAATATCTGCCCGCTTATATAAAAGATCTTAAAGAGGTTCTTGCAAAGCATGATCTTACAAGTGTTTTTCATGCTCATATTGCTACAGGAGAAATCCACTTCAGACCGCTTTTAAATTTTAAGGATAAGTCTGATGTTAAACTGTTTGAGACATTAATGACAGAGGTTGCCGGCCTGGTTAAGAAATACCGGGGATCATTAAGCGGAGAACACGGAGACGGACGTGTGAGGGGAAAATTCATACCCTATATGCTGGGAGAGAGAACATTCAGCATTCTTAGAGAGCTTAAAAAAACATGGGATCCATATAATGTCCTGAATCCGGGTAAAATCATCGACTCTCCCCCTGTTACGGAACATATGAGGGTAATACCGGGAGATGCTACTCCTGAATATGAAACAATATTTGATTTTTCAAATAACGGGGGATATGTAAGAAGTATTGAAAAGTGCAACGGCTCGGGCGACTGTCGCAAAAGTGAAATAATTGGCGGCACTATGTGTCCTACCTTTATGGCTACCAGGGACGAAGACAAGTCGACACGAGGCAGGGCAAATGTATTGCGGGAATTTTTCTACTCATCAGGTAACACAAATTCATTCAGCAGACAGGAAATTTATGATATTCTGGATTTGTGTATCTCCTGTAAAGCATGTAAAAGCGAATGTCCGTCAAGTGTGGATATTTCAAAGCTGAAAGCTGAATTCCTGCAGCACTATTATGATATCCGCGGAATTCCTTTCAGATCAAAAATAGTGGCATATCTTCCACGGTTAAATGAATTGGCTGTTTTTTTAAATCCACTGACCAACATCATAATGAAGACATCCCTTTTTAAAAGGATTATTGGTTTTTCTGTAAAAAGGGATCTTCCCGACCTCTCTAAAATTACTCTTAACCGGTGGACACATAAAGGCATTCCGCTCCCTGAAACTGAAAAAAAAGGGAAACTATACCTTTTTAATGATGAGTTCACAAACTATAATGAAAGTGATATTGGCATCAAAACTATACTTCTTCTTACCAAACTTGGTTATGAAGTTAAAATACCCGTTCATAAAGAGAGCGGCAGAACATTTTTGTCAAAAGGACTGGTCAGAATATCTAAAAAAATTGCCGCAAAAAATGTCTTGCTATTGAAAGATATTATATCTGAAGAGACTCCGCTTGTAGGTATAGAACCCTCGGCAATCCTGGCTTTCCGTGATGAGTACCCTGATCTGGTAAATAAAGAATTACAACCTGCAGCAAGAAAGCTGGCAAAAAATGCACTGCTGTTTGAAGAATTCATAGCGGCAGAAATTGATAAAGGAAAAATAACTGCAGATCAATTTACCACCGGCAGGAAACAGATATTGGTTCACGGACACTGTCAGCAAAAAGCTGTTGCCAGCACAGAGCCGACAAAAAAGATACTATCTCTTCCCCTCAACTATTCGGTTAAAGAGATACCTTCAGGCTGCTGCGGAATGGCAGGGGCCTTCGGATATGAAAAAGAGCACTATGAGCTCTCAATGAAAATAGGCGAAATGGTACTCTTTCCTGCTGTAAGAAATGCTGATAAACAGACCATAATTGTCGCTCCGGGAACTTCATGCCGCCATCAGATCAAAGACGGAACAGACAGGAAAGCCCTGCACCCTGCTGAAGTCCTCTATGAAGCAATAAATACTGATAATAAATAATTTGCAATCAATTACTTAAATATTATAAGGAAATATTTCTGTTCACAGACAAAAACACAAAACTTTAGACTTATTTTTTACTTCCTAAGTGAGGTATAGCGCTTTCTTACCTCCTCAGGATCTTTATCGGCCGGGATATATATTTTAGTCCTGTAATCAATTATAATTTCCTGAAGTTCTTTAAGGTCCGGTGATTTAAAAGTGTTCTGCTGTTTCTTTTCAAACATATCAATTTACCTCCTTTAAATTAAAATAATAAGCAACCCGAAAAATATACCTGGCTATTCCCCTGCGAAAGATTTAGTATGGATCTAAAATGAATTTGATCAGGATTACCAGTAATCATCCTGGAAGCTATCGACTGCAAATATAACATTAAATATTCAGCAATTCCGCATAAAAATATGCAATAATGCAAACCTTTGAAAAACAAAGGAAATAATAAATTAGGTAAAAAATATTTTTCTTTCTATTTTTGTTTTAAGCAATCGTAAAGGGCAAA
>Ga0209163_1001392_pt1 | contig 26839 bp, 25 predicted proteins | sample MTBAKSrepl2MetaG_FD_187457 | JGI IMG/M metagenome (GOLD analysis project Ga0209163, IMG submission 187457) | Enrichment culture microbial communities om Arthur Kill intertidal strait, New Jersey, USA, that are MTBE-degrading - MTBE-AKS2 (Arthur... | ecosystem: Environmental > Aquatic > Marine >...
GATCTGCAGTTGCGGATCAGTGACCTCTTCCACCACTTCCTTGAAACGGAAGACCTCCATTTCCCCGGATTCCTCGTTAAAGGCCACTTCAAAATTATCGGACAGGCCGAACTTCTTCTTGGCCGCGGACTTGATGGCTTCCTCCAAAGTGTTGATCAGGATTTTCCGATCAATGCCCTTATCCCGGCTGACCTGGTCTATAATTCGTCGCAAGTCGGTAATCATGGTCGTTCTCCAAACATACGGTGGTTTACGCCCTGGCCCAATCGACTTCCGGCTCCAGTTGAACCCGTTCGGCCTGATCGTATTGGACCTCCAGGATCTGGTCCTCCGTCTCCAACCTTATCCGCCCGTCTTTCAATCCCAAAAGCCGGCCCTTTACCTTCCGGCGCCCCTCGGGACCGCTTATTTGGACCTTGACCAAACGCCCGGCGAAACGTTGAAAGTCAGAGGTTTTCTTCAGGGGGCGGTCCAGGCCGGGCGAGGAAACCTCAAGGGTGTAAGCTACGGGAATCAGGTCTTTCACATCCAGCAGACGGCCGATCTCCCGGCTGAACCGGGCACAATCGTCCAGGGTCACCCCGGAACCCGGTCGGTCGGAAGAGGGAGAATCCGGTCCCTCCGGAAGCCGGTCAATGAAAAGTCGGAGAATCCAGCCGCCTCGTTCCCGTCGGTATTGGGCCTCGACCAGATCAAAACCTTCGGCTCTCAGCACCGGCTGGGCCAGGTCCTCGACTCGACTGATTATCTTTTCTCCGTCAAACTTCATCCCAGCTCGAAAAAAAAGTGGGCAAAAACTAGCCCACTTTCGAAGGGTGACACTTTTCACTCCCCAAGGTCTATCCTCGGCGGACATGTATCATCCACTAGTCGAAGTGGACCGCCCCCGAATCTTCGGGGGACGATCACCTCAAAAAGGGACGCTCAGAAATCGCCTCTTTTACCTGGTTCGGTTGAGGCCCGGCACCTGATCTCTTGGTCGGATTCAAAAACCAATCGAATCTGAGCGCATGATCGTCAGCTCTGGAGCGGGCAACGGGGTTCGAACCCGCGACACCAAGCTTGGGAAGCTTGTACTCTACCAACTGAGCTATGCCCGCTCAAATTTTGATGATAGGCCTAGAACCGGTTCTTGTCAATCCTTTTTTCCCCATATGTCGATAGCACATGATATGACCGATGTATGTAGCACATGATATGACCGATGCGGGATGTATCTCGATGAGGGGGTTCATCCATGAGGAGGACGGATTATCGGTCTATCAACTTCAAGGGCCGAAGCCGGTCCGACGATAGGGAAATTTTTGGAAAAATCCGGGGGAACGGACACTTACTTTAATGGTGATGGCAAAAATGCAAACTTTTCTTCCTTATCCCGATTTCGACCAGTCCGCCAGGTCCCTAGACAATAGACGCCTGGGCAAGCAGCGGGTGGAGGCCCTGACCATCTTGAACATCCTGGAAGGCCGGACGTCCGGGAAAGGGTGGCGCAACCATCCGGCCGTCCTTATGTGGCGGGGCTGCGAGGAGGCTTTGAAGTTGTATTTGAATGCCTGTCTAGCCGAATGGAAGCGTCGAGGATTCAAAAACAATATCAAATCGAAGCGGGTCAAGAAGGAAATCGTCTGGCCCTGGTGGCTGGGGCGGGAGGAGTTCCACTCATCCCATCGAGCTAATCTTCTTCGCAAATATCCGGAATTTTATAGTAAATTCGGTTGGACCGATGAGACGGCCACGCCCTATTGGTGGCCGACCAAGGAAGCCGGTGACTGATTTTCGATAAGAGAATTATGGGGTCAGAGTTCAGGTCCCGGTTTGCAGGGTTCCTGATGAGCCCGATGTCTGATCTCCGTCCCTTCGACCATAAAGACCACGGCCTCGGCCACATTGGTGGCCTGGTCGCCGATTCGTTCAAAGTGTCGCCCGGCCAGAATGATTTCCACGCCGCGACGAATCAGACGATGCTCTTTCATCATCCAGTTGATCATCTCCTCGAGAAGACTTTGGTTAAGGTTGTCCAGTTCGTCATCCTGACAGCAGACTTCATAAGCCAGGTCCACGTCTTTCTGGACAAAGGCGTCCAGGCATTTGCGGGTCATTTCCTTGGCCACTTCGGCCATCTGGAGCAAGGTGGCCGGAGTTGGGTCCACGGGCAGCAATTCATTCATGGCCAAGGCCCGCTCGGCCAGGTTGACGGCCTGATCGCCGGTCCGTTCCAGGGTGGTGCCGATACGCAGGGCCGCGGTCAGGAATCTGAGGTCCATGGCCACGGGCTGCTGAGTGGCCAGAAGTTTGACGCAGCGTTGGTCGATCAAATTCTCCAATTCATTGATGCGGTGATCGTTGCGGATGACCTCCTGAGCCGCGGCGCTGTCTCGGTCGGCGATGGCCTTGATGGCCCGATCCATGGCCTCTTCGACCAGGCCGCCCATCTTGAGAAGTTCTTCCTTGAGCTTTTCTATTTCCGATAAAAAGTAGGTGGTCACTTAAACGGGTCCTTTCTCTCAACCGAAGCGACCGGTGATATATTGTTCGGTCTGTTCCTTTTCCGGCCTGGTGAAAAGTTGTTCGGTTGAACCTTTTTCAATCAATTCACCCATATAGAAAAAGGCCGTCTCGTCCGAGACGCGCGCCGCCTGTTGCATGTTATGAGTGACGATAATTACAGTGTACTTCTCTTTGAGGACTTTGACCAGTTCCTCGATCCGGGCCGTGGCGATGGGGTCCAGGGCCGAGGTCGGTTCGTCCATAAGAAGCACTTCCGGCTCCATGGCCAAGGCCCGGGCGATGCAGAGGCGCTGCTGCTGGCCGCCGGAAAGGTCCATGGCCGACTGGTTAAGAATGCCCTCGATTTCATTCCATAGAGCCGCAGATTTTAAGGCGTTGACCACAACCGCGTCAAGTTTTTTCTTGTCACGGACACCCTGGAGACGCGGCCCATAAGCCACATTATTGTAAATGGATTTGGGGAAAGGGTTGGGTTTCTGGAAGACCATGCCGATGCGTCGGCGAACCTGAACCGGATCGACACCCGGCCCATAAATATTCTGGCCGTCGAAAAGAACCGCCCCTTCCACCCGCGTCCCGGGGATCAGATCATTCATCCGGTTGAGCAGGCGCAGGAAGGTCGATTTGCCGCAGCCGGACGGTCCGATCAGGGCTGTGATCTGGTTGCGTTTTATTTCCATGTTGATCTGTTTGAGGGCCAGGAAATCCCCGTAATAAAAATTGAGATTCTCGACCCTGATGATTTTGGAATTATTACTATTTGTTTTGGCTACCATTTTTTTGTCCGCCTCATGCGGGCCCGGATCAGGATGGCTGAAAGGCACATGCCCAGGACCAGGGCCATCAGGACCAACACCGTCCCGTACTGCAAGTGACGAGTCTGATCAATGTGGGTCCCGGCCGTGGCCATGACATAAATATGATAGGGCAGGGCCATGACTCCATCAAAAGGCGACCGGGGAAGATAAAGGGTGTAAAAAGTAGCGGCGGTGAACATGATCGGGGCGGTCTCCCCCGCGGCCCGGCCCACACCCAGGATGCTGCCGGTCAAGATGCCCGGCAAAGCGGCCGGCAGGACCACTTTACGGATGGTCTGCCAGCGGGTGGCGCCCAGACCAAGGGAAGCTTCCCGGAAGGTGGCCGGGACCTGACGAAGGGCTTCCTCGGCCGCGCCGATGACCGTAGGCAATATCAAAAAGCCTAGAGTCAGAGAACCGGCCAGGATGCTGATGCCGAAACCGAAAAAGATGCAGAAAAGGGCCAGACCGAAAAGCCCGAAGATAACCGAAGGCACCCCGGCCAGGTTCTGAATGCCCAAGCGAATGACGGCCAGGAATTTACCGGGTTTGGCATATTCGCTCAAATAAATGGCCGAGGCCACCCCCAAGGGCAAGGCCACGATAACCGCGCCCAGAGTCAACAGCAGGGTGCCGATAATGGCCGGATAGATGCCGCCCTTGGTCATGGAGTCCCTGGGGAAGTCGCTGAGAAAAGTCCAATTTATGGCCGAAATGCCGTGAATTAGAATGAACAGAATGATCCCGCCCAGGGAGAAAATCACCAGGAGGGCAGCCAACCTGAACAGACCAAACGCGATGATTTGTTTGATTTTTCTGGCTCGGATCGAATGAAGGCTCATAGGGTGGCCGAACCTTTCTGTTGAAATCGCTGGCTGAAGTAAGAGGCGGTCAAGTTGAAGATCAAGGTGATCAGAAAAAGGACGATGCCGATGGCGAACAAAGCGTGATAGTGTTCGCTGCCGAAAGGAGTTTCGCCCATTTCCGCGGCAATGGTCGCCGGCAAGGGGCGGACCGAATCGAAGATGCTGGAAGGTATTTGGGCGGCCCCGCCGGCGACCATCAGGACGACCATGGTTTCGCCCATGGCGCGGGACATGCCTAAAATGACAGCCGTGCCCAGACCGGACAGGGCTCCGGGAATCATAACGTGCAGAGCGGTCTCCCACCTGGTGGCCCCCAGGGCATAAGAAGCCTCCAGCCACTCTCGGGATACACTGTGTAAAGCGTCTTCAGAAATGCTGCAAATCGTGGGGATAGCCATGAGGGCCAGCATGATGGAGGCATTGAGAATATTAAGTCCGGTGGGGATATCAAGATATTCCTGTAACAAGGGCGCCATGACCACCATGCCCAGAAAACCGAGGACCACCGAAGGCAGACTGGCCAGCAGTTCGATGGCCGGTTTGATCCATTCCTTGATACTTGACTTGGCCACGGAGGCCAAATAAAGAGCCGACCCCACCCCCAACGGCACGGCGATCAGGGAAGAAACCAAGGTGACCACGACGCTGCCTACAATCAAGGGCAGGATGCCGAAATCAGGCGGGTCATAGGTCGGGTACCATTCAACGCTGAGGAAAAAATCCTTCAAGCTGACCGTCTTAAAGAGACCGATTCCTTCCCTGAACAGAAAAACGACGATCAGGGCCATGATGACCACCGAGACCAGAGCCAAAGCCATGAAAACGCGCCTGACCCTGGCGTCGGCCCGCTCGGTCAGAGGGGTCAGCTCCAGCATTTCCGTCTTGGAAACCCTGGACGTTTCCGAGTTTTCGTTCACACTCTCCACCGCAGCCGCGTCTGAAAAGGTCATGTTGATCACAATATTCCTTAGGAATTAAACCGCGTCTCCTCTCCCGACTCTTGATTATATTTCATCATCTTTGGCTTAGTTGCGGCGGAAATGTGACAATGATGTGACAAAAAAAGACCACGCCCGGGTCTTGACCTGTAAAGCGCCAATACAAAGTCTTTTCGCCTGGGGTTGAAATCCCAGGCTAGATTCGGGCGTCCCTACGGGACTAGGCGATGGGTCATAAGGGCGCCGGGGCGGTCCGGGAATTTATTCCCAGGCTGCGGTCGTCCCGATCTGAAACTTCATATATCTTCGAGTTTATTCAGGTCTTTTGTTTCTTAGTGCTCTTGGTCGGGATACCTGTCCTGGATGGAATGAATCATGTCCAGGCTGTCGAAAAAAACGGCCATAAGCTCCGGATCAAACTGCTGCCCTGCGCCTTCTTCCATGATCTTGAGGGCTTCGCTTTCGTCCCAGGCCGGCTTGTAGACCCGCTTCGAGCACAAGGCGTCGTACACGTCGGCTATGGCCACGATTCGGCCGAATAAAGGGATTTCTTCCCCGGATTTGCCCCGCGGCCGTCCATCAGCGTCGGCGTAACCCTTCAGGGGTAGTCCGCTGGCCGGGTCGACATGTCCGGGATAGCCCCGGCCGTCCCAGCGTTCATGGTGGTTCAGGGCCACCTCGCTGGCGGCGTCGTCGAAATCAGAACTTTTGTCGATAAAAAGCCGGGCGCCCAGAACCGTATGCTCCTTCATGATTTCGAATTCTTCCGGGGTGAAACGGGCCGGTTTTTTTAAAATCGTGTCCGATATGCCCACCTTACCCACGTCATGGAGCATGGCCGCCATTCGAAAGACGTCTCTTTTCGCTTCGATTTCATCCTCAGGTCGGCCGTTTTTCCTGGCCCAGTTTTCGTATATCTCCACCGAATAGGCCCCGACGCGGTTGACGTGAGCCCCGGTCTCCTTGGGGTCGCGCAGTTCGGCCATCCGGATCATCCGCAAAATAATGGCCCGGGTCATGCGGGCCCTTTCCAGGGCCACCGTGGCCGTGCCAGCGAAATTCTGCATCATTTTTTCGTCTTCAGCGGAAAAAGGGATGACCCGGCCGTTCTCGTCCTGAGCGTTGATGATTTGCAAAACCCCGATCACGTCGCCCCGGGTGGTCGCCAAGGGAATGGTCAACATGGACTTGGTTCGGTAACCGGAAGCCTCATCGAATTGCCGGCTGAAGCGATAAGAGCGATCTTTAGGGATTTCGTAAACGTCGGGAATGTTCAAGGTGCGCCCTTCGCAGGCCGTCCACCCGGCGATGCTGTTCCGATCAATGGGCAAAGTGAAGGTGGAATAAATCAGTTTTTCGCCCGGCGGCAGTTTCTTTTGCAAGGCGGCGTTCTGGGTGTAACTGAAACGGAGCCGGCCGCCATCGCAAATATAGATCGAGCCCGCATCCGCATTGGCGAACCGGCGGGCTTCGGTCAAAATTCTCTCCATCAAAATATCGAGGTCAGCCACTTGGTTGAGCTGGATGCCCAGGTTAGTCAAGGCTTCCAGTTTCTGTTCCGCTGTCAGCATGTTCTCCCCCAATCTTGTCCGTTGAGGTCATTATTAAAAAATTGCTTGGACTGCTCTTGCGATGTCCCAGGAAACGCTTACTTTTTCCTCACCAAAGAGAAGCCTGTGTCCCGGTGGCCGGCTCGATGCATTTCGGTCCCTCGTTTCGAGGATTGTTTACACGGGGACTGACGCGATAACAAATCATTTTTTCGGCCGGGTACGGTTTTAATAAACCTTGCAGTTTTTCTATATCTTGATTTTCAACATCCAGCCAGGTTTCGAAGTGATCGGGTTCCATAATGGCCGGCATTCTTGAATGAATCCGGCCCACCAATTCATTGGCCTCGGTGGTCAAGATCGTGCACGAATGGATGGATTCACCGTCAGGTCCGGACCAAGTCTCCCAGAGCCCGGCCAAGGCCTGGGGCTGACCGTTTTTCAGTTGAAAATAACAGGGGTCGCCCTTTTTCCCTCCCTTGGGCCATTCAAAAAAGCCGTCGGCCGGCAGCAATCCCCGCCGTCGCCGGAAAGCCCCGCGAAAGGTCGGTTTTTCCGCCGCCGACTCGGACCGGGCGTTTATCATGCCGCTCCCGGACACGGGCGCTTTGCTCCAAGCCGGAATCAAACCCCACAGAAGGAAAACCAATTGCCGGCCCTGGCCCCCGGAGCCCCGTCGAATAAAGGCCACGTCCTGACCCGGGGAGATGTTGTACCGCGGGAGTAAGGCCGGCGTTTCCGGCAATCCAAAATATTCGGCCAGCTCACCGCCCGAGGAATGCAAACTGAACCGTCCGCACATAAATTATGCCCTAACAACGCCGATGAAAGACCTCAATAACAAATCCATAACCTAAATGTCACATTAACGTCGTGTCGCCGCCGTTTTTTTGATATATTTAACTCAGTCTTAATCGGTTTGTTATGAACGACTGCCTGGACGAACTCAGATTATACTTATAATATAGCGAGGTGCTTGGTGCAACCGAACATCCTGGTGGTGGAAGACGAAAAGGACATCCTTGATTTGATCGACTATAATCTTCAGCAAGCCGGGTTCAAAGTCGCCAGGGCCATGGACGGGGAGGAAGCCCTGAACCTGATAAAAAAAGGACCTCCGGACCTGGTCATTCTCGACTTGCTCCTGCCCGGGCTCGATGGCAAGGAGGTCTGTCGGCGGATTCGGCAGGATGAATCAACCAGGAGCCTCCCGGTGGTCATGTTGACGGCCAAGGCCGAGGAGATCGATCGGATCATCGGCTTTGAGATCGGGGCTGATGACTATCTGACCAAACCATTCAGTCCCCGGGAGCTGATTCTCCGCGTCCACGCCGTTCTCCGGCGGACCATGGAACAACCCGAACCCACGGTCAGGCTGAGTTTTCCCGGTCTGGTCATCGACCCGGAAAGACACCGGGTCGAAGTGGACGGACAGGAAGTGGTGCTGACCGCCACCGAATTCAAGCTCCTCCATCACCTGGCCGGCCGTCCCGGCCGGGTCCAGAGCCGGGACTTTCTCCTGGATCAGGTTTGGGGTTATCCTTACGAAGGCTACGCCCGAACCGTGGATACCCACGTCAGGCGATTGAGAAAAAAACTGGGCCGCCAAAAAGAACGCATTGAAACCATCAGGGGCGTGGGTTACCGCTTCCGGGAAGAGACTTGAAACCCAGATTCACCTTTCACAATTGGATTTTCGGCGGGTGTATCCTGGTCGTCCTGTGCACCCTGGCCTTTGTGGGCATTTTTCTGGAAAGGTCCCTGCGCGAACAAATCATCAGGCATCTACGCGACTCCCTCTTCCATCAAGTCGCCGTCCTTGGTGAAGTAATTTCGGACCGCTGGTCCCAGACGGACCCGCTGGCCGATTCAGATAAATTGGCTCAGTTTTTAGGCCGAAAAATGGGCCTGCGAGTCACCTTGATCTCCCCCGGCGGCTTGGTCGTCGGCGACTCGGAAGTGCCCACGGAAAAAGTCGCCGGCCTGGAAAATCACGCCGACCGGCCGGAAATTATTCAGGCCCTGGCCGAAGGACAGGGCTGGAGCGTCCGGCGCAGTGCCACTCTTCAACAGGATTATCTTTACGTGGCCGGCCTGATCGGTCCGCCGGACCGGCCTCGACTGATAGTCAGGGCCTCCTTGTCCTTGGCCGAAAGCGAAGCCGTATTGTCGCGCCTTAAGCGACTGATCCTCTGGGCTTCTCTCCTAGGAGTGATTCTTTCCCTGGGGGCGGCCTTTCTGGTGGCCCAACGCATTTCCAGACCCATCAAGGACTTGACCCGGACCGTTTTGAACATCTCCTCCGGCGACCTGGCCCAGCGCCTGCACCTTTATCCCAATCACGAAATCGGCGACCTGGGCCGGGCCTTCGATCAGATGGCCGATCATCTCCAGGAAGAACTCGAGGCGGTCACCCAGGCCCGCGATCGTCTGGAAACCGTACTCCGGCGCATGGTGGAAGGAGTTTTGGTCACCGACAGCACGGGCCGGATATTGATGACCAACCAATCCTTGCGCGACCTGCTCGGCCTTATTTTTAATCCATTGGGTCGGCGGCCTTCGGAGATATTGCGTAATGCTAAATTGATTGAGGCCTTCCGCGAGGTCTCCGCCGGGTCGCCTTACCTTTCTTTGGAAATCGAGACGCTGACCCCCGGGAAACGCGCCCTGGAAGTACACTTGGCCGCCTTGCCCGGCGAGGGTCCCGGAAGCGGCGTGGTCGCCGTCTTTCACGACGTCACCCAGCGCAAAAGAGTTGAGGAAATGCGCCGGGATTTCGTGGCCAACGTCTCTCACGAACTCAGAACGCCCCTGGCCGCCATCCGCGCTTCGGTCGAGACCCTTTTGGACGGGGCCTTGGAAAAACCCCAATTCGCCCGGCAGTTCACTGAAGTAATCGAACGGCAGGTCAGGAGAATCGAGAGCATCGTCTTCGACCTGTTGGCGCTGGCCCGGCTTGAATCTGGTCAGGAGGAATCCCACCGCGAAAATATTATTTGGGCCGAGCTGGTCGAGACCGTCCTCGGTATGGTTTCCGAACTGGCCCATTCCCGGCAAGTGGCCCTTAAAAGCGAAATATCACCGGGCCTGAAGGAATTCCGTGGCAACAAGCGCCAGGTGGAACAGGCCCTGGTCAACCTCCTGGACAACGCCTTGAAATACACCGAGGCCGGAGGGGAAGTGACCTTGAAGGTTTATCATAGGGATCACCAGGTCTGTCTGGCCGTAACCGATACCGGTGTCGGGATCGCCCCCGAACATCATGACCGAATCTTTGAACGCTTCTATCGGGTCGATAAAAATCGGTCACGTGAACTGGGCGGCACCGGTCTGGGCTTGGCCATCGTCAAGCACATCGCCCAGGCCCACGGCGGCAAAGTTGAAGTCGAGAGCTTTCCCGGCCGGGGCAGCACCTTTCGCTTGATTTTACCCGTTCAAGTCTGACGACGCCCGCCTCCAAAACCTCTTCGTGGTCCGAGCAGAAGAAATGTTGGGTTTCGCTGCGCTCAACGCCAACCTACAGGTCGGGGTTTCCAAGCAGGGGCGACCCGTCGGGTTGCCCCGACCCCAACCCGTCGGACGGACCGCGGTAGGGGAGCACGGCCGTGCGCCCCACCAGCTTGGGAACCGGTTAAAAAATAACCTCTAACCCCTTAAAATTCTAACAACTTTAAAACCAGGGTCGGGTCTTGCACGCTCGTTTTTGTCAATATTTAATATCATGTTGAAATTTATATATTTTGATCTTTGCTCTTAAACTCCTGTCAAACAATCGGCCATGAAATGGACCGTCCGGGGCGCTAATTCAATCATCGCCCTCAGAGGCTGCCGCCCCTCTGGACGCATGGAAGACTTCCGGGAACAACAAGCCGCATAAAACCGGAAAATATGTCGCAGGCCCGGTGAAAGCCGCTCAAAGCACCCGGCAGACCAGGCCCTTGAGATAAAATGATTCAGGGAAGGACAGCCGGACCGGGTGATCGGTTCCTTGGCTCAATTGTTCGAGAATCTGGACCTCACGGCCGGCATCCAGACTGGCGCCGAAAACGATCTTTTGAAAAAGGTCGGCCTCGACGCCTCCGGAGCAGGAAAAAGTAGCCAGCACCCCGTTGGGCCGCAATAATTTCAAGGCCAAAAGGTTGATGTCCTTGTAGGCTCGGGCCGCCTTGGCCGCCTGAGTTCTGGTCGGGGCGAATTTGGGGGGGTCCAGGATAATCAGATCAAACGCGCGGCCTTGATCCCGGCACTCCCGCAAGACCCGAAAAACATCGCCGACCACGGTTTGAACCGGCAAACCTGATACGTTGTTCAGACTAAAATTCGCCAAGGCCAAATCAACGGCCGGGGCCGAAGACTCGACCAGCGTGACCGAACCGGCTCCGGCGCCGACGGCGTAAACGGAAAAACCGCCGGTGTAAGAAAAACAGTCCAGGACTTCCCGGCCGGCGGCGTACTGAGCCACTATTCGCCGATTGGCCCGTTGGTCCAGAAAAAATCCGGTTTTCTGACCGCGGACCACGTCAACTAAAAACCGGAAACCCTGTTCCCGGATTTCGATCCGTTCGGGCGGGTGATCCCCCCACAGAGGTCCGGCGGCCGGCTCCAGGCCTTCCAGCCGCCGGGAGTCGGCGTCGCTCCGCTCAAAAACGCCCCGAATCCATTCAAACTCACCCAAGGTTTCAGCCAGCAGATATTTGACCCGTTCGACTCCGGCGGTCAAGGCCTGAAGAACGGCAAATCCGGCGTACCGGTCGATGATCAGGCCCGGGAGCAGGTCCGATTCGCCGAAGACCAGACGGAAGGCGTTCAAATTATCAAGCTTAAAAAGATCGCGCCGGCGGTCAATCGATTCCCGAAGCCGCCGCCGCCACCAGCCTTCATCAATGACGGCCTCTTCCCTCCAATCGAGCAGCCTGACCCGAATCCGGGACCGAGGGCTGTAATGGCCCCAGGCCAAAAACTCTCCGGTCGAGTCAACCACTCTGACTGTATCTCCAGGCCCAGGGGCGCCCTCGATTCGACCTACGGCCCCGGAAAAGACCCAGGGATGGAACCGCCTGGCCGATTTCTCGGCGCTTCGTTTCAGCCGGATTTGGGACATGATAAAACTTGCCTATAAACCGAACCAACTCGTTCTGTCGGCCATTGGACTCGTCGGATCGGAAAAAATCAACTCAAATCTGTCCTTTTCGACCCGAAATCTGTTATTCTGACCTCTCGATCAGGATATTTAAGCCTGCCGAGAGGGAGTCCCTGATGGCTAAACGTTTCCCCGATGATTATGAATTTTCCGCCGAATACCCCGTGACCAGGGACATGTGCACCGACCATGTCCCCGAAGTGCCGCCCATTTTGGCCACGCCGTCCATGATCTACCTGGTTGAGGTCACGGGCTTTCAGGCCATGAGCCCCAAGTTCCGGAAAGGGGAAACCAGTGTGGGCGCCAGCGTGTCCATCAGCCATTTGGCCCCGACCCCGGTGGACGACAAGATCACGATCAACATCCGCCTCCTGGCGGAAGAAGGCCGAAAACTTGTTTGGGATTTTAAGGTCCTGGATTCGCGCGGCCCGGTGGCCGAAGGCCGCCACGAGCGTTTCTTTATCGATATAGAGGAATTCAAGGCCGGACTGAAGAAACGATTGGGATAAGGACCGCGGATCATCGCCGATGTTCAAGCTCATGCTCGTTTCACTTTTTCGAGGCCGCCCTTCACCCGGGCTCGTCTTGACCGCCCTTTTGATTTTGTGGGTCTGGCCGCTGATCGGGCCGGCTCTGGCCGATTCCCCCCCGCCCCCCGAAGCCGACCGATGCCTTGACTTTGCCTGGGTCCTTTATCAAGAAGGGGATTTCTTCCGCGCGTCCGGGGAAATCAAACGCTTCCTGTTTTTCCACCCCGGCCATCCGAGAATCGGAGAAGCCGAACGACTTATGGAAATGGTTGAAGCCGCCGAAGCCGGCCGGTCCGACACCGTCGAGGAGGAACCTTTCCGCCTGGGGGTGGCCCTGGTCCGTTTTTATCAAAACCATTTCCGGACCTTCAAGAGCTCCGCCTCCGGGTGCCCTTCCTATCCCAACTGTTCGGAATATTGCCTCCAAGCCCTTAAAAAACACGGTTTCCTTTTAGGGACCTTCATTCAAGTCGACCGGTTTTTCCGGGAATTCACCACGGTCGGACAGCCGCCCCTGGTCTGGGGCCATGGCCGATGGCTGCATTACGACCCTCTCGACATGAACGATTACTGGCTGGACCTGGAGGCCAAGGAGTAATAATGAAGCGTCGGGTTTTTTCTTGTCTGCTTGGTTTGACCTTGATCTTTCTGATGTCGGCCGTCCCGGCCACCGCCGCCGAGCCCGATCCCTATCTCGACTTTGCCCGCCGGCTTTTCGAACAAGGCGACTTCTTTCGGGCCGTCACCGAAGCCAAGCGTTTTCTTTTTCTCCATCCCGACCATCCGCGCCGGACCGAAGCCCGGCTTCTGATCGCCCGCTCTTATCTGTCCTCGGGCCAACTCCACGAGGCCCGGCAAGCTTTTGCTCCGGTGATCGCCCAAAAAGACCAGCCGGCCCTGGCCGCCGAGGCCGCCTTGGAACTGGGCCAATGCCTGGAACGGCTGGTCCCCGTCGACCAGGCCATCAACTATTATCAGGAACTCGCCGCCAAGCCGCCCGTCCCCGGACCATGGGCCGATGATATTCGTAACCAGGCCCGTTACCGCCTGGGCTGGCTCTTATTAAAAGAAAGCCGCTGGTTGGAGGCTCAAGAAATCTTCGGGCAGGTCGAATCCGATCATCGTCTGGGGCCTTCGGCCCGCGAACTGGCTCAGACGGCGCCGGAGGGAGCGAATATCAATCTCAAGTCCCCGACCACCGCCGGGGTCCTCTCGGCCGTCCTGCCCGGAGCGGGCCAGATTTACGTCGGTCGCCCCGTGGACGCCGGCCTGGCCTTCGGCCTGAACGCCGCCTTCCTTTGGGGGACCATCGAAGCTTATAATAATGAAAGCTGGGCGGTTTTTTCCCTGCTGGGCCTGATGGAAATAGCCTGGTACGGCGGGAACATATATAACGCCGTTAACGGAGCCCATATCCATAATCGGGAGGCCCGCCGGGATTTCCTAGACCGTCTCGAACAACAACACGGCTGGCGGTTAGGATGGACCAGGCACGGTCCGGCCCTGGCCTGGTCCTGGTCCTTAAAGTAATCACCCTACTCGGCCAAACGGGACAGTCGGATAAAACGTCGTCGCTCCAGCGGAAAGGCCAAGGCCACCGTGACCCCCTGACCGGCCTCGGAGGCGGCCTCGACCCATCCGCCATGCCTTTCCATGATCCGGCGAACTATGGGCAGCCCCATTCCGGGCCGGTCGGGTTTGGTGCTGAAGAAGGGCTCGAAGATATGTGGCAGGTCATCCGTGGGAATACCCGGCCCCGAGTCGGTCATGTCGACCACGAACTGGTTTTCAATCTTTTCCCCGCGAAACTCGATCCGACCCCCCGGGGCCGCGGCCTCGGCCGAGTTTTCAATTAAAATAGAAAAGACCCGAGTAATAAGCGGACGATCCACGGCCAGAATGGCGTCCTCCAAACCATTGATGACCACGATCTGTTTTTCTTCCAGTTGAGAGCTTATTCCGGCGGCGGCTTCCTCAATGATGTCTTTTATGTTTTCATCGGTAAAATACGGCTCAGGTATGGAGGCGAACGATTCGATGCTTCCGGCCAGGCGTTCAATTTGATCCAAACGATCCAATATCCGACGGGACGCTTCGGGGGCCGCTGTTTGGCCTTCACCCGTCCGGTTCAACTCCTCCATCAGTGCCCTGGCTGCCCCTAAGGTTTTAGACAGACCCGGTTTCAATCCCTTGGCAATGTCCAGCAGGGCGTCATAAAAGCTTTCACTGATTTTCTTTTCGATTCTTTTTCTCTCGTCTATATCCTGGAGGCAGACGGACAAAATGCTGGTGTTGTCCCGGATATCGGTGCAGGGTTCGAAGATCATGTAAGCGAAGAAACGGTCGCCGTTTTTGCGCTGGAGCATGACTTCGCCTTCATAGGGCCTCTTTCGATTAGCCATATAAACCAAATTGGGATAAAGGAGGTTGAGGTCTTCCCTGGTGAAAAGCGAGGACAGGCTCTGATTATCCAATTCTTCCTGGGTATAGCCGAACATCTTCTCCACGACCCGGTTGGTCCACGAAATGCGGCCGTCCAAGTCGGCCACGATAACGGCCAGCTCCAGGCCGAAAAAAATACTGTCCAGAATCTTGGGATAACGAAAACAGGTCTGTAAAAAATCCATGGTCAGCCCTTCCGTCTGGATTTATCCGGGAAAAACCGCAATAGCCCGCCTTCTTTGTGCTGTCCCCTTGAGAAATCGTCTAAAAGCAGGAGACCCTGGCTTCCTGAAGCAGAAACATAAGCCAAAAAAGTTTTGCCGTCAACGAGAAAGGCCGAAGGCTGACCCGGGACAGCCCCGGCATAAGGACCCGGTCATAGACCTCCGGTTCTTCCTCCTGTTTCTTGATGTATTCCCTGATGACTTCCTCGTCCCGTACAACGGTTGATACAAAATAACCCCTGGCCCAAAAGTCTTGCCCGGTAAAGTTTTTTCGCCGACCGACATAAGTTCTGGCGATTTGGATGGCGCTCTTGCCCTTGATGAACCCAATCACCTGAGCTACCGAGTACTTCGGTGGGATCGAAAGCAACATATGGACATGATCCGGCATTAAGTGCCCTTCCTCTACCCGGCTTTCCTTTTGTTCCGCCAATTCTCGGAATACAGGCCCAAGATACTTGCGTAGTCCCTGGTAAATATTCTTTTTCCGATACTTGGGTATCCAGATCGTATGATGCTTGCATTCCCACACCGAATGGCTTAGACTTCGATAATCGTTCATTGGGGGCTCCCTTTCTCTGAACTTTGAGCGGTTCAAGGGGGGAGACTCCCCAATAATCCCGGAAATGTCAAACTCTGTGAGTCCACCGGCGAAGCCGGTGGTTTACCCATTATTATTATTTTTAGTATCGATGTATCCGGCGGTCCGGAATTTGTCCAGGAAGTTGGATTATTGTCCGGAATTCCGGACATACCTGGTCCAGTTGGGCCGGAAACTATGAGAAGAAATCCGCGGGCTGATCAGCGGTTCTACGGTGACTCGGTAAAAAACATATTATAATAAGATATTTATATATACAGATGGGAAAAGTCTCCAGTAAAAACATTTCAGGCCAAAAATGGCAAGAGTTTTGCTTTCTACATAATCAGCAGGTTCCGGAGTGTTCAACCTGTTTATTGGCGGCCGAAAGAAAAGCTTCGGTCTGAAGACAGGAAGACAGGAGGGAAATTAGAAGCTTTACTTCGAGAGCCTGGCGACCGATATTCCATCCCACATAACCCCCCAACCCCCACTTGCCGCCGGGTTCCCCCTCCCGGCGGTTTTCTTTGGCCCCTTTTCTTGAAATCGACCTTCAGGCTCTTCTTGACATTCGTTCGGGGCTTGGGTTTAATAACCAAAAAAATCTTTCCTTCTCCACAAAGTGCGAGGGCATGGCGGCCAAAGTCCTCATAATCGATGATGACGAAATGTTCGGCGAAATGCTTCGCCAAACGATTCAACACATGGGTTTTGAAGCTTCCTGCGCCCCGACCTTGGCCGAGGGACTGCACCGGGCTTCGACCCAGGAAACCGACGTCATTTTCCTCGACGTGCGGATGCCCGACGGCAACGGCTTGGATTTCCTGCCCCGGCTGAGGGAGACCCCTTTTTACCCGGAAATCATTATCATAACCGGCTTGGGCGATCCGGACGGCGCCGAAATGGCCATCAAAAGCGGAGCCTGGGATTACATTCAAAAAGGGTCTTCCATAAAGAACATTACCTTGCCCTTATTGCGGGTCTTGCAGTACCGCGAAGAAAAGAGAGCAGCCCAGACCACGGTGGTTTTAAAACGGGAGGGCATCATCGGCCAAAGCCCGAAGATATCCGCCTGTCTGGACCTCATGGCCCGAGCGGCCAACAGTAAGGCCGGCGTTCTGATCACCGGCGAAACTGGGACGGGTAAAGAGCTGTTCGCCCGAGCCATCCATGAAAACAGCCCCCGGGCCAGGAATAACTTTGTGGTGGTGGATTGCGCCGCCCTGCCGGCCACTTTGGTCGAGAGCGTCCTGTTCGGTTATGAGAAAGGGGCCTACACCGGCGCCGACCAGACCCATGAAGGCTTGATTTTGCAGGCCGACCGAGGCACCCTTTTTCTTGACGAAGTCGGTGAACTCTCCTTGAACATCCAGAGGGCCTTTCTGCGGGTGCTTCAGGAACAGCGTTTTCGGCCGGTGGGGGGCAAACGCGAAAAGTTGAGCGATTTTCGCCTGGTGGCCGCCACCAATCGCAACCTGGACGAATTGGCCGCCCAAGGCGAATTTCGGCAGGACCTCCTTTTTCGCCTTAAGTCCTTCGTCATCGAGCTGCCGCCGTTGCGGGAATGTTTGGACGACCTCAAGGACCTGGCTTTATCTCACATAGCCAGACTTTGCGAACGCAACGACATCGGGATCAAGGGATTTTCCCCGGAATTCCTGTCCGCCTTGAAGTCTTACAACTGGCCGGGCAACGTGCGGGAACTGGTCAACACCCTTGATCGGGCCCTGGTCGCGGCCCGGGATGATCCCATTCTTTATCCAAAGCATCTGCCTTCCAATATCAGAATATTCATAGCCAGGTCCTCTATCATGGACAGGACGGCCGCCCCGGGCCCGAGGCGGAGCACCCCCGGTCCGGACAAAATCCTGCCCACCCTCCAGGAGCTGCGGGAGGCCACCGAACGTCAATACATGCAGGACCTGATGACCGCCGTCCGGGGGGATGTCAACCAGGCCTGTCGATTATCGGGTCTGTCCCGTTCCCGATTATACGAACTCATGAAAAAATACGGCGTAAGTAGAGTCGGCGGACTTTCCTGATGAATTTGTCCGATATTGCGGACATTATCCTGTTTTTCGGATAAAATTCGTTCTTTCGGATTGAAAAACCTCCCGAACAGACCCCCGGGAATCTGGGCCGCAGGTCCCAATCCTCTCCTTTGGTCAGGCTCATGTTCCATCTGTCTCCCGCCGATTCCAATCCTGACTGGTCTTCATTAAGGAGATTGTCCGTATGTCATGGCGAGGAATCCCGCTGCGGCGGGATAACGAGCAATCTCTTAATTCCAGGGATTGCTTCGGGTTGCCTTCGACGACCCCCGCCATGACCGGGTTTTTTGTTCCATTTTTGAAGGCAACTTGCTATAATCCATTAAAATCAATAGTTTGATCCATCCATCCACCTATGGGCCCAATCTCCTCAGAAACGAAAATAAAATTAAACGACTTCATGGCGGCCGAGTTGGCATGCCCTATGCTTAATATAGATCGCCTGAATGGTTAAAAACCCAAATTAATCATTATATTCAGGGAGTATATTCCAGTGGGTTCCGTGATCATTTTGATTTCGAGCCGAAACCCGACGGCTTCGCCTCTTTACCGGGTTATTAAAAAGGTGGTCCCCGAAGAACAACTGGAACTGACGACCGATCTAGAATCATTGACTAAAAAACTCCGCAAGCCCGGCCAACATGATATTATCGTGGTGATAATGGCCGGAAGACGGGAAGATTTGGACCTGCTTTTCTCGATCAGGTCTTCTTTCAACGATCTCCGAATAATTTTAATTCTGCCCGATGGGGATCAGGAGACCATCGCCAAAGGTCATTCCTTACGGCCGAGATTTCTCAGCTTCGCCGACGGCGATTTTACCGATGTAGCGGCCGTTCTGCACAAAATGCTTATGAGCAACTCAAAAAAGAGGGAGGTAGAAGCATGAATGCTCAGGCTCAAAAGGCGGTTTCCGGCGCCGGGATCGCCGGGGAGCGGGAGGGTAAATATCTGACTTTTTCCCTAAACCGCGAAGAATACGGCATCGGCATCCTGAAAGTCCGAGAGATCATCGGGATGATGCCGATCACTTCGGTTCCTCAAACCCCCGAGTTTGTCAAAGGAGTCATCAATTTGCGGGGCAAGGTCATACCGGTGGTCGACCTGAGACTCAAATTCGGTATGCCTTCGCTCGATTACAACGAAAGGACCAGCATCATCGTGGTGGAAGTCAGTGGCCAGGCGGGTCAGGTCCAGATCGGCATTGTGGTGGACGCCGTGTCCGAGGTGGTCAACATCAGGGGCGAGGACATCGAAGACACTCCGACTTTCGGGACCAAACTGGACACGGAATATATCCTGGGCATGGCCAAGATCGGCAAGGGGGTCAAGATTTTGCTGGACATCAACCGGGTTTTAAGCAGCGAAGAAATCGATCTGCTGGAAGCTCAATCATGATCGGCGACCCAGGTTGCCTGGCATGAGGGGCGAACGCAAAATAATTAAGGAGGCGAAAGATGAGGCAGATGAAGCTGGGGACGAAGATTGCTTTGGGTTTTGGGCTCTTGATAGTCATCGCGATTTTTTTGGGGGGAGTGGCCGTGTGGCAGATGCGGGGAGTCACCACCATTGCGGAAAAACTGGCCAACGAATACATGCCGGAAGTGGGTATAGCCAACCAGTTGGAGCGGAATTACTTATTAACCAGGCTCGAGGTCCGCGGATATGCGCTGAGTGAAAAAAAAGAATATCTAGACAGCGGCCGAAAATACCTGGAACCCGTCCGCGAGGCCATAACCGAAGGCAAGGAACTGGCGGCCAAATACCCGGCCCTGGTCAAACTTAAGGAAAAAATCGGAGAGGCGGAAGCCGCGGTCAAGGAATATGAGAGCTCGGTCGATCAGACGGCTCAGCGCAACGAAGCCCTGGCCCAAAACCGCAGGAACATGGACGAGGGGGCGGCCAAGTATATGAAAGAGAGCACTGATTTCTTGGTCACCCAGAACCAGGCCATGGAGAAGGAGTTCAATGAAGGGGCCTCTCCCGAAAAATTAAAAGAGAGGCTGAATAAAATCACCTGGGTCAACGACGTCATAGATATGGGTAACGGACTGCGGGTTGCCAACTTCAGAGCCCAGGCCTTGCGGAACCCGGTTCTTCTCCAAGAAAACATGAAGAACTTCGAGGCCATCGAAAAGAAATTGGAGGATTTGCGGGCGGTCACGCGCCAGGAGGCCAATCTTCGGCAGATTGAAGCGATCAAGGCCGCCGGAAATGCTTATAAACAGGCCATCAACGACCTGATGGGCAATTGGTTGGCCCTTGAGGAAATCGATAAAAAGCGGGGTGAGATCGGTAAGCAGTTGGCCGGTATATCTCAGGCCACGGCCGAAGCCGGCATGACCAACACGGTCGATCTGACCAACGAAGTCTCTTCTTCCTTGTCCCTGGCCTCCACGATTATGCTGGTCGGGCTGGTCGTGGCCCTGGTCGTGGGCATACTCTTAGCGGTGTTCATCACCCGGAGCATCACCAAGCCGGTCAACCGGATCATCGAGGCCTTAAATTCCGGCGCGGCCCAGGTTTCCGCCGCTTCCGGCCAGGTATCCTCGGCCAGTCAGTCCCTGGCTGAAGGCGCTTCCGAACAGGCGGCGGGCGTGGAAGAGACCTCATCCTCCCTCGAAGAAATGTCTTCCATGACCAAGCAGAACGCCGACAATGCCAGTCAGGCCAACAGTCTCATGGATGAATCCAAGGCCGTGGTCTCCAAGGCCGGCGACTCCATGAAGCAGATGACCAAGTCCATGGACGAAATTTCGAACTCCGGCCAGGAAATCAGCAAAATCATCAAGACCATCGACGAAATCGCCTTCCAGACCAACCTGCTGGCCCTTAACGCCGCGGTGGAGGCGGCTCGGGCCGGCGAAGCCGGGGCCGGCTTCGCCGTGGTCGCCGACGAGGTGCGCAATCTGGCCCAGCGGGCCGCGGAAGCGGCCAAGAACACGGCCAACCTGATTGAGGAGACCATAAAAAAGATTTCTCAAGGCACCGACCTGGTCAAAACAGCGGACGAGGCCTTTGTGGAAGTGGCCAACAATGCCAACAAGGTGGCCGAGCTGGTGGGCGAAATCGCCGCGGCTTCAACCGAACAAGCCCAAGGCATAGAACAGATCAATCAGGCCGTGACCCAGATGGACAAGGTGACCCAGCAGAACGCGGCCAATGCCGAGGAATCGGCCAGCGCCTCCGAGGAACTCAACGCCCAGGCCGAGAGCATGATGGAAGTGGTCGGCGATTTGATGGCCCTGGTCGGGGGGGCGGCGGCCAGCAATGCCATGAGACATGCGGACTACAGCGCCAGGCCGAAGCATGGGCCGGCCAAACCTCTGGCCAGACCGGCTATAGCCCAGAAAAGGAGAGCGGCCGGCGCCGAGGCCGGACCTCCGGCCAAGATCGTCAAGGCGGATGAAGTCATCCCCATGGATGAAGATTTCAAAGACTTCTAATCAGCCGTTTGGTCCGCCCGGGACTTCGCACCCCCCGGGCGGACTTGGCCTCCCTCCGGTTTGGCCAGGGGAGGGATGATAGGCGTAATGGGACTTGATCTCACGATATTAATCAAACGGCCGCCCCTTAGAGAACGCTGAAAGCAAATCGAAAAAATCCCGGAGGATCAACAGTCTTGAGACTCTCGGGGGAAAAAAGGCGGCCGCCCTGAAACAGGGTGGCTTTCGGGGCACGACCACGACGAATCCGCGCTCGCCTTGTTCCAGCCGTTCGTACCGAAAAGAAAAGCCGTTTGTCTATACACCGCCTATAATTTAACTTACCACGGATGTTCCCCCTGCTTGAATGAGATAATCATTTGAAATGACGTGATTAATGTGATATTTTAAATCAATATGGTAGCCAGTATTAATCATATTTTATATTTGATATAATGAGAATAATAGACTACAATGGTAGTCAATCTATATCGAGAGAATCAAATCCAAACAGAAAAACAAGGTCTATGAGCAAGTCCTGCTCAGGGAATCACCAAGGCCCAGATTCGGTCGATGATAAAAAAGGGGGTGTTTCAGCTTGGGCTTTTCGACGAGCAATTGTGCGAGGTCGAGCATGGTGGCGAGCGGTACATCCTGAGGCGCAATCCGATCCGGGCCGAGGCGGTGAGGCAAAACCGGACTGAAAGACTGGCCAAACTTCAAGCCCTGGCCGAGGACCGTAACGCCTATCTGGCCGCCCATCCCCGGGCCGACCAGCACAAGGCCCGGCGGCTGGTCATCGAGAAATGCTCCAAGCTGGGTCTTGAAAGCTTGGTGACGGTCCGGGCCGAGGAGGGCCGGCCGGTCTTTGTCCGGACCGAAACCCATACCAGAGGCCATGTCCTGGTGGTCATGCCGGCCTATTACCTGGTGCGGGAAATAAGAAGAGCTTGGTCGACCCTTGACCTGAGGGTCTCCGAAGGGCTTAACGCCCTGAATAGACTCTGCGCCGTAAAATTGTCCATCAAGGGAAGAGACGCCGGCCTGCGCCTGCCCGATCCGGACCTGGAAACAAAGGATTTGTTAAAAGCCCTGAAAATCAGCTTGCCAAAGGTCTTGCCGAAATCGGAAGCGACGGCAGACACTAAAAAGAAACTGCACTCTCGACGGAAATAGTCTTTTTATCAGCACTTTAACCCAACAATTCCGCTCACCCACAAAAGGGAACATCCCCTCCAGCCTCGGCTTCGGCGGCTTCCGGCCGCCGAAGCCCAAGTTGCGGGTCCAGGGCGCGCCGCGCCCTGGCGGGGTTTGGGGGCGGAGCCACCAAAACTACGGCAAACGATTATGAATTTGAGTGAAAAAAGTGTCGGCCCAGGGCAAGCGGCCGGACCAGAACTGCCAGAACCGGCGGTCAATGAAAATATGCACCCCGGCCCGATCTTCGCCCCGGCCTTCGACCACTATCCGGTCGATCTCTTCCGGAAACTCGTTGGTCGGACCTTTTTTGACCGCCAGGCTCCAGGTTCCAGGCCCCAAAACCTTGGTCCCGGTCACGGCCAGGTCGTAATCGGCCAGAGCCTTCTTGGTAGCGGCCAGAACCTTTTCAGGCGAGGCATAAAACATATTGGACGCGGCGGCTTCGGCGCCCAAGTCGGCCGTCCCGGCCTTCTCCGGACCGGCGCAGGCAGGAGTCAAAAAGAGCAGGGCCGCCAAAAACAGGACCAGCTTTCCGGACATAACGGCGTCACCTCTTCCCGTTCCACAAAGGATTAGCAGATATGGACTGCTTCCACAAGCCCCAAACATAAAGAGGCCCCTGATTGGGGCCCCTTTGAATCAGATCAATCACAACTTTTTTAGACCCGGCCCAGGCGCCGGACTACCTCCAGCCGCCGCCGGGACAAGCCCAGCCCTGGTCGCCGAATTTTTCCCGGCACTGAAGCAGAAATTCGTTACGCTTTTTTTCCAACTGGGCCTGAAGATCAGCCACCTCATCGGCCAGGGCTTGGACCTTGGACCGGTCCACTTCAGGCTGGTCCCACAAGGTTTCCAACTCCAGTTGTTTGCTCAGGAGCTGCTTTCTCAACTCCAAGGTTTCCTGCCGATGTTTCTTCCACAAGGCTTCATACTCTTCCTGTTGCTCGGGGTCCATCTGCGGCCGGCCGCGCCAGCCCGGCTCCCTACCCCCGCGGTGCATCGGGCCCCAGCCGTAACCCTGGCCCATGCCGTAGCCGGGTCCCATGCCGTAGCCCGGTCCCATCATGCCGTAACCCTGGCCCATGCCGTAACCCTGGCCCATGCCGTAACCCTGGCCCATGCCGTAGCCGGGTCCCATCATGCCGTAGCCGGGTCCCATGCCGTAACCCTGGCCCATGCCGTACCCCGGCCCCATGCCGTAGCCCGGTCCCATCATGCCGTAGCCGTAACCGTATCCTTCCGGCGGACCGGCTTCTTCCTCTTCGGCGGACCAGGACGTTCCGGCCAGCAGGCAGACCAGACACAAAGCCAAAGCCACCAAACCGATTCTTTTCGCTTTTACCATGATCTTCCAACCTCCTTTACGGCCGGGCCGTCAGTCCGGCCGGCCGACGTTTGGGGAAAAATGGTTTTCGCTCCGTTCGTCGACCCGGTAAAAGCCATGATTATCGGCTTTTACCGGCGGGTTCGGTTTCTAAAGCGACTTGAACACGTCTTCCATCCGGTTGAGCACCTCGTCGAGCAGTTGGTAGGGGATGTTCAGGGCCGGTTCGAAGCGGATGGTTTCGGCGTTGGTCAGGGTCCCGGCGGTCAGGACGCCCCGGGCGAACAGGCCGGCGGCCACCTTGTACCCGGTTTCGTTGGACACGAACTGCATGCCGATCAGGAGGCCCTTGCCGCGGACTTCGTCGAGGATGCCCGGGTATCGGTCCTGGAGTTCCCGGAGCTTGCCCATGACGTATTCGCCCTTGTCCCGGGCCTGGCCGGGCAGGTCTTCTTCGAGCATGACGGCGATGTGGGCCAGGGCCGAAGCGCAGGCCAGGGGGTTGCCGCCGGTGGTGGTGGTGTGCATGAAAGGATTGGGTTCCAGGCATTTCCAGATTTCCGGGGTGGACATGAAGGCGGACATGGGCACGACCGCGCCGCCCAAGCCTTTGCCGAAGCACATGATGTCCGGGACCACGTCCCAGTGGTCCACGCCGAAGACCCGGCCGGTCCGGCCGAACCCGGTCTGGACTTCGTCGGCGATGAGGAGGACCCCGTAGTGGGTGCAGATTTCCCGGAGCCTCGGCCAGTAGTCGTCCGGCGGAACGATCACCCCGGCTTCCCCCTGGATGGGTTCGGCCACCACGGCGGCGATGCCGTCGCCCACGGTCCGGGCCGCGGCCAGGACTTGCTCCACCGCGTCGGCGTCGCCGAAGGGCACGTGGCGGACGCCGTCAAGCAGGGGCAGCAGAGGCTGGCGGAAGACGGATTTGCCCATCAGGGACAGGGTGCCCAGGGTCTTGCCGTGGAAGCCGCGAAGCATGGCCACGAAGCCGGGCCGGCCGGTATGGAGCTTGGCCAGTTTCATGGCCCCTTCCACGCCTTCGGTCCCGCTGTTGGCGAAGAAGCCGTACTGGATGTCGCCGGGAGTCAGCAGGGCCAGGACTTTGGCCAGGTGGGCCCGCAAGGGGTCGAGCATTTCCTGGCTGTACTGGGGGGACCGGTCCAGTTGGGCCTTGACCGCGGCCACGATTTTGGGGTGGCGGATGCCGGGGCAGTACAGACCGAAACCGCCCAGGATGTCGATGAACTCCCGGCCCAGGGCGTCGGTCATGATCGAGCCCTGGCCGATCCATTCGGTCACGGCGAAATCTGCGGCCTCGGTCATTGACTTGCGGTATTCCAGGAAACCTTTATTGATGTGATTGGCGAAGTTGTCCACGGTTTCCCGAGCCATTCTTTCCCGGTCCCGGCGGGAAATCCGGTCCTCGGGGGTGGAGATCATTTTGATCATGCGTTCGGCTTCGGTCCCGGCCATCTCGATATTTCGAGTCATTCTCCCTTCCTCCAAAAAAACGATTTTATTGGTCCCTGCCTTTTTGACGGCGGGGTGAAGCCTCGGTCAGGGATGAAAAATTTTGATATTATGCGCCCAAGTTTAGAAATAGCCCTTATCCCTTGGACTTGTCAAGCAGGAGTTGCCCGGCGGGGACTTCCCCGGAATTTAGATTATAACGGAAGTTCATCATGATAATTCTGTTAAGTTATTGAATAGATTAGTTATAGATTAGTTTTCGGCCGGGACATGTAGTCACTGATATATGAAAATATATCTTGATATAGATGTTTTTATATGATAATTAAGTAGACATGTATATCACGGTCATTAAATCCAAGGGCAAGAACAAGACCTACCAAAGCGTCCTGCTTCGGGAGTCCTATCGTGAAGGGGGCCGGGTTAAGAATCGGACCACCGCCAATTTGTCCCGCTGCCGGCCCGAGGAAATCGAAGCCATTCGGTTGGCCCTCAAGCATAAGGACGATCTGTCGGGGTTAGAGCAGGTCCGGCCTGGCTTAGAGGTGAGGGAAGGGCCAAGTTTAGGGGCCTTATGGACCGTTTATGCTTTGGCCCGGCGGCTGGGTGTGGATGAAGAATATCTGGCCGAGATCGCCGAACTGGACGGCTACGCCCTCAAAACCGATCTGCCGACCAAAGCGGCCGGGGTCAGGCGGCCCAAAGCCCTGCCCGGCGGAAACATCCGGGCAGTCACAAGAAAAAGACTTCCGCCCACCGGAAAAACACCTGAATTTACAGAATAAAAACTTATCCACACACACGGGATTAAGAGTGAACTTCCGTTTGTAGGAAAAAATCAGAGGGGGTCTTTTCTGTTTGACAATTGTAGTCGACTGGTCTACTATAAACCTCAATCAACGACAAGGCAAACGGCAGTATAAAATGAGCGAGGCAATCAGGCGAACCCGGATAACCGACCGGCTTTACTATTTGGAGCCTGGAAACAACGGCGACAACACCTGTTGCGCCGGGATCATGGTCAACGGTTCCCCCAAGGTCTTCTTCGACGCCAACATGGGCCGGGAACAAACCGAGGCGCTCCTGAAAGAAGAAAAACCCGACTTGGCCTTTGTGTCTCATTTTCACCTCGATCACTCGGCCTGGGCCGGTCTGGCCCAGGACCAAACTCAAACGGAATTGTTCATCCCAGCGGCTGAAGAGTCTTATTTCACCAGCCACGAGTTTTTCGTCCAAAACACCGCCGGACCTTTCGGCCTGAGCGACCTCTGGCGGGAAGTCTCCTTGAAAATGTTCGGGTACACGGAAATCCGGGAATTCAGCCGCTATGACGGTTCCTTCAGCCTGAAGACCGATGGCTTGACCATGAAATTTCTCGACGCGCCGGGCCATTCCCGGGGGCACATGGGCGTCTATTTCCCGGAGGAACGCATCCTGTTTACCAGCGACCTGGGGTTGAACCGTTTCGGGCCCTGGTACGGCTGGCCGGACAGCGACATGGTGCAATACATCGAGTCGGTCCTGACCTTGAAAGCCCTCAAGCCGCGCCTGCTTTTGACCAGTCACGAGGGGGTCATCCGGAAAGATATCGACGGCGTATTCAACCGTTGTCTCCGGGCTTTTTTTGTCAGGGAAGAGGCCGTCAAACAAAGGATCGAGGCCGGTTGCTCCAAACAGGACATCGTCGAGGACGGCATCTATTTCACCAGCAAGGACAAGGTCCGCGAACCGATGAGGACCTTTCTGGTCATGTGGGACGCCTATATGTTCGACCACCATCTGGCCAAG
>Ga0209163_1001394_pt1 | contig 26790 bp, 23 predicted proteins | sample MTBAKSrepl2MetaG_FD_187457 | JGI IMG/M metagenome (GOLD analysis project Ga0209163, IMG submission 187457) | Enrichment culture microbial communities om Arthur Kill intertidal strait, New Jersey, USA, that are MTBE-degrading - MTBE-AKS2 (Arthur... | ecosystem: Environmental > Aquatic > Marine >...
CATGAGTACGCCAAATCCCTGAAGGCGAAAGGGCGGCTCCTGGCCGGATACATGTGCACCCATGTTCCCGAGGAAATTCTCTACGCAGCGGGAATGGTACCGGTGAGAGTTCTCAGCTCCCATGTCTCGCAGGGAATGACGAGGAGCTACATTCATGAAACCTACTGCTCATTCTCACACGACTGCGCGTACCAGGGACTGCAGCACAATTATGACTACCTGGACCTGCTCGTCCACAGCAGCAGCTGCATCCACATGGCCGAGGCGTTCAATGTGTGGGTGAGGTTCGCCGGGTTCGAGAAAAAGAGCTTCCTCATACCGTTCCCCCATATCATCCACGCCAAGGCAGCCGGCGGGTTCATGAAGGAATCTTTTCAGGAGTTCAAAACCTTTGTTGAGAACTTCACGAAGAAGACCATCACCGACGATGAAATCGAAAAGGCGATCAAGACATACAATCGCACCAGGAGGCTGCTGAAGCGGCTCTGGGAATTCCTGAAGCTTGACAACCCGCCCATCACGGGAGCGGACGTCGCAACCGTGAGCCTGGCAGCCCAGGTGATGGAAAAGCAGGAATGCAACCGGATGCTGGACCGGCTGATCAAGCAGCTGGAATCCGAACCGGGCAAAGAGCCGGGGGTAAGGCTGATGGTCACGGGTGGCGCCTGCGACGACCTGCGGATCTTCGAATTGATCGAGAATCTGAATACCCCCGCAACCCTGGTCTTTGTCGATTCCTGCACCGCGGCCAGGTACTTCTGGTTCGAGATGCCTGAGGGCAGACCGGACAAGCTCGAGGCGATCTCCGAGGGGCTGATCAGCAGGATCCCCTGTCCCGCGAAGGACACCGTCCCCGGAACCGGGGAGAAAAAGAGGTTTCGGTTCGTCCAGCAGTTCATTCAGGACTTCAAGCCCGATGGAGTGCTTTTTCTCTATCAGAGATTCTGCAGCCCTCAGTCCATGGACATCATCGCACTGAAACCGATCGTGAGCATGATGGGGATTCCGTACACGGAGCTCGAGCTGGATACAACCGTGCCGGCTGTTCAGTTCGGGACGCAGTTGGAGGCTCTCGTGGAAATCATAAGGCAGGTGGCGCCATGAATAAGGAAAAACTCTTGGCTGGACTGGATGCAGGCCATATTCATACCAAGGCCGTGATCATGAGGGGGGGGGAAATCCTCGGGTACAGCACGGTGCCCACGGGATTCGATGTAGTCGCTGCGGCAATAACGGCACTCAAGGATGCTTCGAGCAATGCCGGGGTCTCAGGCGGTGCACTGGACGGGATCGCAGCCACTGGGATCTTCAAAGATGTGGCGGTAGAACCGCCGCTTCAGGTAATCGGCACCGTGCCGGAATATGTGGCGGATGCCAAAGGGGCCTTTTTCCTCAACAGGAATTCCAGGACCGTGATCGATATCGGCGGCAACATTCACAAAGCGATCTCTTTTGACCGGAATGGCGATTTGCGGGATGTGATCCAGAATGACAAGTGCGCAGACGGCATGGGCATTTTTTACACCAACATGGCCAGGGCGCTGGGTGTGAGTGAAAAGGAGCTTTCCGAACTGGCGCTTCAATCCACAGGGGATCTCTCTTTAGCTGTTCAGTGCTCCCTTTCCGCAGAATCGGATGCCATCGATCTCCTGTGTCAAGGCAGGGACATCACAGAGGTGGCAGGTGCGATCTCGAGATTTATCGTGGAACGCGTTGCGGATATGTGCACCGTTATGAATCTCACAAGAGAGGTCGTGGTAGCCGGAGGATTAGCCAAATCACCGGCGCTGATCAAGCATCTTGCGAGTCTGCTGAAACAAGAGCTGATCGTATTGGACCTTCCGGAGTATGTGGGTGCCATAGGCGCGGTGATGAACGATGGGGGTGGAGAATGAGCGAGTACGCATCAATCAACGAAGAACTGGATTGGAAAAAGGCTGAAAGGATTGTTGCCGGCATAGACAGCGGGGCCGTGAACTCAAAAGCCCTTATACTGTTGGATGGAAAGCCGTATGCATTTTCCCGGATCAGGAATCGAACCGTCAAGGAATCTGCAGTCAAGGCCGTGAACGCGCTTCTGGACAAGTGCGGCATGAAAATGGCGGATATCCAATACGTGGTGGCGACCGGTCGCGGAAAGATGCAGGTTTCGTTTGCACATAAAACTATAACGGAAATTGCGTGCGGCGCCGCAGGGGCGGTACGCATTTGGGGACCTACTGTGCGCACGGTGCTGGATGCTGGCGGTCAAAGCTGCAAGGTGATTCAATGCACCGACACAGGCAGGGCCACCGCCTTCCTGTGGAACGACAAGTGCGCTGCGGGTATCGGCCGCTCGATGGAGGTGTTCGCCGATCTGGTTGGGAAGGAAGTGACGGAGATCGGGAATATCGCCCTGCAGTCGGACAAATTTCCGAAGGTCAGTGACTTTTGCGCGGTGTATGCCCAGTCCGAGATCCTCGATCTCATGAGGAACAAGGTGCCGGTGGAACAGGCCATCACCGCCTACCACTATGGTATGGCCAAAAGGATCAGCACCCTCGTTGCCCGGGCGGGCGTGAAAAAGGATTTTGTCATCATTGGAGGACTGGCCCACAACCCGGGAATCACAGGTTGGGTGGAAAAATTGCTGAAGGTGAGCAGGATGGATACCAAACCTGAATGGGATCCGACATTCACCGCAGCTTTGGGGGCTGCTCTATTTGCGGAGTTATTCTATAGATGGCAAAAATCCGGAAATGGAATACCCGCAGCAGGGTTCACCAGGGACATTCTGAGGCTGTCGTGAGTGTCATATGCGGCAGGGGCATCAGCAGTTCAACGCCTTACATCAAATCAACACTAATTAGTTCAGCAAAGTCAAGGAGGAACAACAATGAAGCGGAACAAGGATTTGAGAGATTTCTTGGAGGTAGTTAAGAAGGCGGGGCCGGATTACTATGTGGAGGTCAAAAAACCGCTCGATCCGCACCTAGAGGTCGGTGTCATTCAACACAAACTGCACAAGATTGATCGCAATCCGGTTATCTATTGCCCACAAATCGTAGGCCATAAGCTTCCACTTGTCACAAATTTGTTCGGGAGCTATGAACTTTTAGGGGTGGCCCTGGGGATGAAAGCTGGCAAGATTGACAAGAATAAGATTCTCCATGAATATAGGAAGAGAGAAGCCGACCCTAAACCAACCGTCATGGTTCCCCCCTCAGAGGCACCGATTAAGGAAGTCATTCTACGCGGTAAAGATGCAGATTTAGGCATTATACCATTCACTCACCATGCCGTGCTTGACTCCGCCAAGTATATAACTGTGGCTAATATGATTTGCCGAGATCCCGATACGGGGGTCCTTAACGTAGGTATGTACCGTCACGAGGTGAAGGGAAAGAATGAGATTGGTTGCATGTTCAATCCTAATCATCATGGCAACCTGATTGCACGGCGGTATGCGGAATTGGGGAAGGATATGGAAGTGGCAATATTCCTGGGGCATCACCCCGCTTTGGTGCTTGCATCGATGTATACGGGCTCCAAGGATGTAAACGAGCTGGAGGTTGCGGGAGGTCTTCTGGGAGAGCCAATAAGGGTAACTAAGTGCGAAACGGTGGATCTTCCTGTCCCCGCAGACGCAGAGATCGTAATGGAGGGCGTTCTTGACACACGGAATATGGTTACCGACGGACCTTTCGGCGAGTTTACGGGACATTATGGTGAGGGCAATAAGAAGGTTTTCTTGATTAAGATAAAAGCCATCACAATGCGTAAAGATGCCATCTGTCACGATCTTGATTCAGCGCATCCGGAGCACAATTTGGCGTGCGTACTGGGGTTTGAGTCACCCATTTATGATGCAGTAAAGAAAGTAATTCCCACCGTAAAGGCGGTTCATTGTCCCCAAACCGGTCTATCCATATACCACATATACGTCTCGATAAAGAAAACCTCTATTGGACAAGGAAAACTTGCAGCCCTTGCCGCTCTTAGTGCGCAGATTCATGCCAAGACATGTATAGTTGTGGACGACGACATCGACGTCTACGATGAGAAGGAAGTGCTATTTGCCTTGGCAACGAGGATGGTGCCGGGCCGAGATATTAGTATTATCGAAAACTGCGCCGGGAACCATCTGGACCCGTCTGCAATTGATGAAACTCGCCTAAAGCACGGGTCCTTGCAGGATTTCCTGATCATCGATGCAACAAAGCCATTGACGTTGCCGACATTTGAACGAATTTTTCCACCGCAAGATTTGTGGAACAAAATGAAGCTGGAGGACTACATTAAAGATTCATCAGCACCGTCTTATAGTAGGAAATGATAGAAGCAGGCAAAACGATTATGATACATGTAGTAAATCGGAATACGTATAGGGGCTTCATTGCGATGTTTCGCGGACCAAAGGCAGGGGTTTTGTCAAGGTGAAATTTGGTTGAATGAAAGCAAGCCAGCAAAAAAAGGAGGATCAAACATGATTAACAGCTTGAGGGATTTTATTGCCGAGTGTGAAAAAATTGGCGAGTTGGCTAGGGTAAAGACCGAAGTAGATTGGAATCTAGAGCTCAATCATGTGGCGGATTTGAGTGATCAGAAAGGGGGGCCCGCTCTTCTTTTCGAAAACGTCAAAGGTTCCAAGGACTCTTGCTTCATTGCCGCACTCTCAAAACCCAACAGATGCGCTATTGCACTTGATATGCCGTTGACAATGAGCCGAGTTGAGATGGCTAAGGAGTGGATGGCTCGGGTGAACCAAAAGCGGGTCCCTCCAAAGGTCGTCTCCACCGGGCCAGTGATGGAAAATGTTATAAATGAAAAAGATGTTGACCTGAATACTATCCCAGTCCCAAAGCTTTATCCTCGAGACGGCGGCCGCTATATTTCGACTACCGCCGCGTTGATTACCCAAGATCCCGATGCAGGCTGGACCAACCATGGCACATATCGTGCTCCGATTTTCGACCGAAACAACATACCGATTAATATTCAACCAGGGAAGCACGCTACCTTAATGCTCGACCGGTACAGGGAGTTAGGCAAGAAAATGCCGGCTGCTCTCTGTATCGGGCAGTTGCCTGTGCTTTTCCTCCTGTCGAGCACAGGGGTTCCATGGGGAGTGAGTGAGTATGACGCAGCGGGAGGGATTCGTGGGGAACCCGTAGATGTGATCAAATCCGACCTGACCGGCCTTTTACTGCCGGCCACTGCCGAATATGTCCTGGAAGGAGAAATCGATCCGGATCCGGCTTCTTACGTCATGGAAGGACCATTTGGTGAGTACCCCGGCTATTACTCCGCCGAGCCATATCCTAAACCGAATTTGCACGTAAAAAGGATATTGCATCGAAATAATCCTATATTTTGGACTCAATCGGTCGGTGCAATTGGAGCGGGTAAGAATACCATTCCTTCCATTCAGGTATCTGCATCTATTTGGGCCGGCCTTGAGAATTTGCGAATTCCAGGGATCCAATCGGTCTACTGTCCTCCCGAATCCGGCGGCAGATTTATGGTCGTAGTGTCGATAAAGCAAAAGTACTACGGCCATGCCATCCAGGTGGGCCATGCCGTGATGGCTACAACGGTTGGAAATTATCGAACGAAAGTGTGTATTGTGGTCGACGAGGATATACACCCAGACAATATGGATGAGGTACTATGGTCAGTGGCGGTCAGGGCGGACCCGGCCAGAAGTGTTCGGGTATTCCCAAGGACCTTCGGCGAGATCCTCGATCCCTCGGTGCCAGGTGATCAGAGGGAGGTCAATTCAAAACTCTTTATCGACGCCACTATACCTTTTGAGTGGAAGAATAAACCTATCATGGTCAAGTTAGACCCAAATGTAGTCAAAAGCGTAAATAACCGCTGGAAGGAGTACAAAATTGGCATCTAAGGGCTCCATCCGAAATTTATTTCCTTGTGCGTCCCCTCGCCTCCAAATGCGAAGGGGCAAGGTGACGCACGAGAGGCCGGGTATACGGGCCTGAAATTCATTGCGACCGCACTCGAATCGATTCATTGCAACATAGAGGACACGGAACTCTTCCTGAAGACTATGTCCAAGACCATAGTGCTAGCACCTTGCGGTTTGGTGAGTCTTGACGAGAACAACAATGCCGTCAGAGATTTCCTAATTACCAGGATTGAAGAATCAGGAGGCCGGGTAGAAAACGTTGTCAAGTTAGTTGTGCCACAAGTTCATCAGCCGCCCCCTGACTTTACGATCTTGAAGAAGTAGTAAAGGCCACGCGCAAACTTCAATTGGTGGAAATATTAGGAGGAATGAATGACAGGATATTCTTTGATTGGGAAACGGATACCTAAAGTAGATGGTGTGGCCCAAGCTACAGGGGAGGCTAAATATACGGGAGATATCTTCCTGCCTGCCAGGGATGTTGTTTGGTAAGATATTGAGAAGCCCCTATCCGCACGCATCGATCCTTCATATTGATACCAGTAGGGCAGAGAAGTTACACGGGGTCCGGGCCGTAATGACAGGCAAGGATATTGAACGAATAAAGGTGGGAATCGTTCCCATTCGTCCGGAAACCATGGATGAGTACCCCGTGGCGGTTGACAAGGTCCGCTATATCGGTGAACCGGTTGCGGCCGTGGCAGCAATCGATGAAGAGATCGCAGAGGAGGCTCTAGATCTCATAAAGGTAGAGTATCAGGAGCTTCCTGCAGTGTTTGATCCAGAAGAGGCAATGAAGCCCGGCGCAACGATCATTCATGAGTATGCAAAGCAAAATATCGGGTTTGAAATCCCCATGGAATTTGGGAATATCGAGAAAGGATTTCGAGATTCTTACTATGTTCGGGAAGACCGGTTCACGACCAAGGCCGTCCAGCATTGCCAGATGGAACCTCATACGTCTGTATCCAGTTTTGATTCGTCTGGGAAGCTGACCATATGGGATTCCACTCAAGCCCCATGGAGGGTCCAGAAATGGCTGGCCAAGACCCTGGGGATCCCGGAGGACAAGGTCAGGTTGATTAAACCCTATGTAGGGGGGGGATTTGGCGGGAAAAATGAGGTATTCGCTTCGAATTTTTGCAGTGCCTTCCTATCGAGAAAAGCAAGAAGACCCGTGCGGGTTGAATACTCTCGTGAAGAGGTGTTTTTTGCGACTAGGCAAAGGCATCCCACCATCTTCCGTCTCAAAACAGGAGTCAAGAAAGACGGAACTCTGGTCGCGTCGGAGTGCATAGAGATTGCAGATGGCGGTGCTTACCATAGCACGTCTCCTTTCATGCTTGGCCTCGCAGGCTCGATGTTTATCGCGACATACAGAATTCCGAATGTGAAGTTTCAGGGTTATATCATCTATACGAACAAGTCGATTCGAGGAGCCCAGCGTGGACATGGGGCTCCCCAGATCCGCTTTGCATTTGACTCTCAGCTGGACATGATTGCCGAAGAACTAGGAATTGATCCTGTGGAAATCAGGCTTAAGAATGCCTTTCGACCTGGGGAAGTGGCCGCGAATGGATTTGAAACCGGTAGCTATGGCATGAGCGACTGCATCAAAAAGGTTGCAGAGTGGAGACACAAGAAAGGCAGGCCGGCAAAGAACAGAGGTCTTGGCATGTCGGGAACTTCTTTTATCTGTGGTGCCCCATGGCCTTTCAATGTCTCCGGCGCTACCATCCGGATGCACGAAAATGGTGCAGTCACCTTGTTCACCGGGGCATCAGATATCGGACAGGGATCCAATTCGGTTCTCTCACAAATAGCTGCGGAGGAGCTTGGAGTCGGAATCGAGGACATCAGAATCACTTCCGCAGACACGGAGCTGACTCCGCCGGACCCGGGAACATTCTCCAGCAGAGTAACGATGCTTGCAGGGAATGCCGTCTTGTTAGCCGCTCAGGATGCCAAAAAGCAGCTTTTTGAAGTTGCCGCCGAAAAACTGAATGCAAACGTGGACGACTTGGAGTCTAGAGATAGACGAATCTACGTCAGGGGCTCTCCGGGGAAGAAAATCAGTATTGCCGACACTGTGGCCGCTGCTCTGCATGCCGAGAATGCGAAGATCATTTTGGGGCAAGGTTTTTACAGTGCCAAGATTGCGTTGGCGGACATACGGCTACTGGAGACGGGTGGAGGAAACCTATCCAGTGCCTACAGCGCGGGGTGTCAAATAGCAGAGGTGGAGGTGGATCCTGAAACGGGCAGAGTCGAGGTGACCGATTTCTTTGCCGCTCATGACATCGGTCGGGCCTTGAATCCCTCGGCCGTTGAGGGACAGTTTCAAGGGGGGGTCCACATGGGGTTGGGAAATGCCTTGTCAGAAGAGGTTTGCTATAATCAGCGGGGACTTTTCCTCAATCCTTCTTTCCTGGACTATGGAGTTCTGACCGCAATGGACATGCCAAATATTGAAGTCTCATTGGTGGAATCGGCAGAGGAGTCAAAGGGTCCTTACGGTGCGAAAGAGGCGGGGGAGGGGAGCGCTATTCCAACCGCTGCAGCTGTCGCGAATGCGATTTACAATGCCATTGGGGTGAGAATCAAAGATCTTCCCATTACTCCGGAAAAGATTCTGGAAGCCCTCAAGAACAAAGAGAGCAATCAGCGGGGATCAGAAACAAAATAGAAAAGGGAGAAACACTATGCTTCGATTACCAAAATTTAAGTATTTGGCTCCCCAGTCGATCGAAGAAGCTTGCTCCTTATTGAGAAAGCACGGTGGGCAGGTGAAGATTCTGGCCGGTGGAACCGATCTTCTGCCTTCTATGAAACAGAAGTTATTTACGCCCGAGTATGTCTTAGATCTAAAGCAAGTTCCTGGTTTAGATAAAATCGAGAGTGGTGCAGATGACGAAATGAAGATAGGATCTATTTGCACCCTGCGCATGTTGGAAGAATCTCCGGTTATCCAAAAATATTATCCAGCCCTGTCCGAGGCGGCTGGATTAGTGGCAGCTACACAGGTACGAAACATGGGCACCATTGGGGGGAATATTGCTTTGGAAACTAGGTGCAGGTATTTCAACCAATCAAACGTGTGGAGGAAGTCCGTTGATAAGTGTATCAAGAGGGGAGGGAACGTGTGCCATGTCGTGAGGGGAGCGAAGAGATGCTATGCCTATTTTGCTGCCGATACGGTACCGGTACTGCTGGCGTTTAAGGCAATGATCAGGGTCAGGGACAGTCAGGGGGAAAGACAGTGCCATTTGAAAGAGATGTACACGCACGAGGGTAAGAACCCCAATACCCTTAAGCCGACAGAAGTGATCACCAGTGTGAATATTCCTTTACCCGAGAGCGAAAGCGGGAGTTGTTACGAGAAGTTCAGGATTCGAAAGGCGATCAATTACCCTTCAGTGGGGGTAGCAGTCAATGTGATAATGGATGGGGACACATGCAAGGATTTGAAGATCGTTTTGGGGGCGGTGGGTTCCGGGCCGATTGAGGTGACGGAGGCAGAGAAACTCTTGAAAGGGAATCGAGTCACCGAGGAGGCGATTGAGAAAATTGGGAGCATGGCTCAGAAGGCGGCTCAGCCAGTTGAAAATGCTGATGCAACCCCCGCATACCGTCGCAAGATGGCGGGTGTATATGCCAAGCGTGCACTAAGGAAAGCAATCAGCCGAGCCGGTGTCCCGTTCCATAAATAGGTTCAAGCGAGTTTTCGGGCAACAAAAAACCAGAGGAGGCTTGAATTGGAAAAGCAGGTGGTAACTCTAAAAATCAACGGGGAAGAGTGTGAACTAGCCATCTATTCTCACCGGACGCTTCTGGAGGTGATTCGAGAGGAGGTAGGGCTTACGGGAACGAAACAGGCTTGTGGTTTGGGAGCGTGCGGGGCATGCACCGTCTTGGTCGACGGTGAGGCGGTTTTGGCGTGTTCGACACTGGCATTATCGGTTCAAGGAAAGGATATTCGGACCGTGGAAGGTTTAACAGAAGGAAAGGAACTCTCACACTTACAAAAAGCCTTTGTGGAGCACTGGGCGATTCAGTGCGGGTTTTGCACCCCGGGAATGCTCATGTCCATTACCGGTTTGCTGTCCAAAAACCCGCATCCAGAGGAAGACGAAATCAAAAAGTCCATTTCAGGAAATCTCTGCAGGTGCACTGGCTATACCAAAATTATAGAGGCTGTTAAGTCAGTCGCAGAAAGGGGAAATCGATGATCCCCTGCTGCTCCTCAGTCAAATAAATCCTCAGGAGGTGCTAAATGTCAAAAAAACTTATGTTGGGCGTGTTTCTTGGTTTTGCACTGATCATCACATCCTCCGCTTTGGCCAAGGCACAGACCAAACCGGAATCCGTTCGTTCGAAGGAACCTGTCAAGATCGGCGTAAACCTTGACCTTACCGGCGTCATGTCAGAGGTTGCCACGCATGTCCGGAGAGGATACGAGATTTACTTGGAAGATATCGGTTACGAGGTAGCCGGTCGCAAGATCGAGGTAATTGAATACGATAACCGGTCGGACCCGAAGGTTTCCCTCGAGGTTGCACAAAAGCTCATCAAGAAAGACAAAGTGCACATGATGGGCGGCTGGATCAACAGCGCAGGCGCCATCGCGGTAAAGAACTACCTCATTGAGCAGAAAGTCCCCATGGTTATCTTCGGTTTCGCGGGGAGCGAAAATCTCACCCTGCCCCGCAATAAATATGTCTTCCGTCCAAATTACGCGGATGGCCAATATGAGAGAGCCTTGGCGCATTACGCCTATGATAAGTTAGGATACAGGAAGATGACCGTTTTTGGTCCAGATTTTGTCGGCGGAACCGGAAAGCTGGCATCTTTTACGCACGGCTTCGAAGAAAAAGGTGGTAAAATCGTACAAACGATCCTCCACCCTCTTGGAACTTATGATATTTCTCCCTACCTTGCGAAACTCTCTATGGAAGCACAGGCTGTTTTCGCGTTCGAGCCCGGCGATATCGCCGTCGTCAGGTTTCTTACACAATATTTTGAGTCAGGTCTAAAGGAAAAAGTAGGTCTGTGTGTCTATGAGACGATGGCCCAGGATTACCTGCCTGTCAAAGTGTTCGGTGAGCAAATGATTGACACTTACAGCTGCCACCATTATACGCCTTCTTTTGCCGGTCCGGAGAATGACCACTTCAAGAAACTATACGCGGCGAAATATCCTAGAGATATTGCGAATTGCTACAACGAGGCCGGGTATACCGGTTTCAAGTTTATTGCCGCCGCACTTAAATCCATCAATGGCCAGGTAGAGGATCAGGAATCTTTTTTGAAGGCCATGTCAGCGGCCAAAATCCAATCACCTTGTAGTGTAGTGAGCCTGGATGAGAACAATAATGCCGTGCGAGACTTCTTGATCACCAAGATTGAGAAAGTAGGAAACCGTGTGGAAAATGTCGTAAAGTATGTTGCCCGGTCCGTCAAGCAGCCTCCAGTGGGCTTCACCATCCTCAGAAAATGATCAAGGATGAGGTGAAACCATCAAGTCTCGGTACCGGTTCAGGTAAATTTTAGGATGGTGAGATATCGGTATGGAATACGGCGCAATCGTAGTTCAGATCGTGAATGGGTTGGCATTCGGCTTTCTGTTGTTTGTATTGGCCGCAGGATTACAGGTGATATTCGGACTCATGGGAGTCGTCAATATCGCCCATGGGTCCTATTTCATGTTTGGCGGGTATATTGGATCCAGTATATTTTTGCTCACCGGGAGTTTCCTGCTATCTATTTTGGTGGGCATGATGGGAGCTGGGATTTTGGGCATACTCACGGAAGTTTTTTTTCTTCGTCGTTTGTACGGAAGTTCGCTATTCGAACCAATTCTTCTGACCTTCGGTCTCAGCTTGGTTTTCGCCGATCTTGGACAGATGATCTGGGGCGGAGCACCCACCTGGATTCCGACACCGGAGTTCCTGGCGTTCTCGTGTAATTTTCTGGGTCATCCCTTTCCCGCCTACCGTCTCGCTATAATCCTGGTGGGATTAGCGGTCTTTTTCATCTTATGGTTGTTACAGGAAAAGACGCAGTGGGGAGCGATCGTCCGGGCAGGGGTAAACGACAAGCAAATGGTTACGGCCCTTGGGATAAACATTTCGGTTGTTTTCACTGCAGTCTTTATCTTCGGGGCTCTCCTGGCAGGATTCGGCGGGGTCATGGGAGGTCCATTGTTAGGGATATATCCCGGACTGGATGCCGATGTTCAGATCCTGGCATTAGCGATCATAGCTATTGGGGGTTTGGGCAACCTCCTTGGCTTGTTGTTGTTGTCGCTGATGGTGGGACTCGCCGATAATTTCGGAAAGATCCTGTGGCCCAATTTTGCCGTTCTTACGGTATGGCTTGTAGTTGTAGGTATCCTGATTGTGAAACCCTTTGGTCTTTTCGGAAGGTCGAGCTAAATGCACATCGACAATCAGAATTTGAAGAGCAGCATCTATTACGTTCTGGGTGGTTTATTTTTTCTCCTGGCGCCTTTTTATCTGCCGGAGTACGCGCGTATTCTTTTAGTCTCGATTCTCATCACGAGTATCTATGTGGCAAGCATGAATATCCTATCCGGGTATTTGGGTTTGGTGACCTTGGGGCATGCCATGTTTTGGGGAACGGGAGGGTACGTGGTGGGCATACTTACTACGCGCGGGATCGTAGAGAACTTCTTTGTAGTTATTATCATCGGGTTTTTGGCTACCGGGCTTTTGGGCGCAATTTTAGGGCTCATCGTTGTCAGGATGGTTAGGGTATATTTCCTCATCATTACGCTTGCTCTGGGGCAGGTCGCCTTCAGTATCGCCGCATACTCGCTTGCGAATATCACCGGCGGAACGGACGGGCTAGGCGGTTTGGCCAGACCTTATCTCGGTTTTGCCTTTTCCATTAACGATACCAATTTCTATTACTTGGTCCTGTTGGTGACCGCGGTAAATTTCCTTTTTATGTACATGCTCCGGCGTTCTCCTTTCGGTCATGTGCTTATCGGTATAAGGGATAATGAACGCAGAATGTCAGCAATGGGGTACAATGTATTTATTTACAAATATACTTCCTTCATCATTGCGGGTGTTATGAGCGGCATCGGCGGCATGATGTACGCTTACTGCGATCGTTTCATGAGCCCTACTGAACTGGGCTTCGGCTGGTCGGGCGCTGGTCTGATTATGTTGTTCATCGGCGGGATCGGCACTACTTTTGGCCCCTTAGTCGGAGCCACGGTCTATACTTTGTTAAGGTACTTCGTAAGCGTGTACACCATGTATTGGTCCATGATATCCGGTATCATTTTCATTACGGTCGTCCTTTTCTTCCGCGGCGGCATGGTATCTTATATCTCCCTATTATTGAGGAGGAAGCGTGTTGGAAGTTTTGAGAGTCGAAAAATTAGGTAAGAGTTTTGGAAAGCTGGTCATCCTCCGAGATGTTTCGTTTTCCGTCCTGAAGGGCGAGGGACGGGTGGTGATCATCGGACCGAACGGTGCAGGAAAGACCACGCTTTTTAATATGATAACTGGGGAACTCGAGGTAACCGCTGGCAAGATTTACCTGTTTTCCCAAGATGTCACGGCCATGCCGACCTATCGCAGAGCTCGCTTGGGCATATCCCGGACGTTTCAAATAGTCAATCTCTTCCGTAGTGCGAACGTCATCGAAAACGTTTTGCTGGCCTTGAAGGCGAATAATAAGTGCAAGTATCAAATTTTTCGACCTATGGGATCCTATACAAACTTGTACGAGAATGCCAAAGGCCTGCTCGAGCGCATGAAACTGTGGGACAAGAGATACTTTAACATCGGCGGCTTATCGCATGGGGAAATGAGAAAACTGGAGCTGACCCTTGGGTTCGCGATGGACCCCAAGCTGGTGCTTCTGGATGAGCCGACGGCCGGCCTGACGATGTCTGAGTCCGAGCAGCTCGCCGCGATTATCCGCGGGTTGTCTCAAGACGTGAATTTGATCATGATCGAGCACGATATGAAAATAGCCTTTGAGCTTGCCGATCGAATTATCGTTCTGTCTCAGGGAGGGATATTGGCGGACGGCAAGCCCGATGATATCAGGAAGAATCAAAGAGTGAACGAAGTCTATTTAGGAAAGAAGAAGTAGCCTTATGAATCAGATGCTTTTCGTGGACCAGATCCATACTTTTTACGATGAGAGTCATATCCTCCAGGGTCTTTCACTCCGGGTGGAGGCATCCAAAGGAGTAGCTTTGGTCGGGCGAAATGGAATGGGAAAGACGACGGCTACGCATTCGATTGTTGGTTTTGTCCCGGTCAGAAGGGGGAGGATCCTATATAAGGGAGAAGATATCAGCAGACTACCCCCATACACAAGATGTAAAATGGGAATTACCCTGGTCCCGCAGGGCCGACGCATATTCGGGTCCTTGACGGTGAAGGAAAACATCTCCATTTCATGCCGTACTCATCGCAAACCCAGCGGCTACAATTTTGAAAAGATATATACTCTCTTTCCAGCGTTGAAGACGCGATCGGGGAACAGGGGCAATCAATTGAGCGGGGGCGAGCAGCAGATGCTAGCTATCGCCCGAGCGCTCGTTTCAAACCCCGATCTGATGCTGATGGATGAGCCGTCAGAAGGTTTGGCTCCCATGGTGATCGAGTTGGTTGGAGAAACGGTTCGTAAGTTAAAGCAGGAAGGCATTGCCGTCATGCTCGCAGAACAAAATCTTCCGCTGGCTTTGGGTACGTGTGATTATTTTTACGTGATTAACAAAGGCATCGTTGTGTTCGAAGGAAGCGGCGAAGAACTTCAGCGAGACGAGTTGGCCAAGAGTGAATACCTCGCCTTATAGCAATTTCTGAGGGCGCGAATTCATCTAGGAGGAGAATCATGAAGACAGCGGAATCTAAGGCGACTCTTGAGGAGTACGTGTATAAGGCTTATTGGGGGAAGCAGACGCTGGGGGATCTCCTGGATTATACCGTGAGGGACTATCCTGAGAAGACGGCATTGGTTCAGGGGAAGAGGAGGGTGACATACGGCGAGTTCGATAAGATGGTGAATAGGCTTTGCTTCAGGCTTCTGGAGATGGGAATCGAGCAGGGTGATTTTGTAGTCGTACAACTTCCGAATTGCGTGGAGTTTGCTTTCCTGCAATATGCGTTGACCAAGATCGGAGCCGTAATCATCCCCATGGTTCATACTGAACAGATTCATGAGGTCAGGTATGCAATCGATCTTTGTCACGCGAAGACACTGGTCATTTCTAGTGGGTATACTAAACAAGATTCGATCGGCATGGCCGAGCGACTGCGAAAGGAGATCCCTTTTCTGAAGAACGTGGTTGTTGTGGGTGAATTTTCTGCTCGCTCGGATATTGTCTCATTTGAAAGTCTGATTTCCAGCCCTGCCGCGCATGAGGAAGATCGAGAAATAATTCGCAAGCTTAAACCGAGGGGGACGGATCTGCTGAGAATCAATTTCAGTGCAGGCACAACGGGGAAGCCGAAGGCAGCCATGCGCACCCATAATGACAGTCTGGCTGGTCTGAAATGGGATGCGGTCTTTCATGACTGGGGCGAAAATCTTCTGCTGTTTTTCCCTTTTGGACATCCTACCGGCTATTTTGTAGGGTTGGATCTCCAAGTATACCTGGGAAGACGTATCACCTTGGCGACGGGAAAGTTTGACCCGGAGGAGATGTTGAGTCTTATCGAAAGGGAAAAGATCACTGCGGTGTATTTTCCGACCCCTCTTCTTTTTACATTGGCGGAGGCTTTGGAAAGGCGTCCGGCTTTGGCTTTGGAGCATAATCTAAGTTCTCTCAGGAAATTTGTTTTTGGAGGTGCACAGGCGCCACATGAAGTGATTAGAACAGTAAAGGAAACAACGGGGCGGCCAATTTTGCAGACATGGGGAATGGCGGAAGGTGCAGTGACCTGCACATTGATCACCGATCCCCCCCATGTGCAGTCGTTCACAGTCGGTAGGATTCAATGCCCTGAGGCGAAGGTGAGGGTCATCGACGAAAGAGACAATGACGTTCCCCAAGGTACGCCGGGCGAGTTGATTTATAATGGTCCCTTTCGTTTTGCGGGCTACTATCAGGATGCCGATCTGACCCAAAAGAGTATCGATGAGCAAGGATACTTTCATACCGGGGATCAGGTTGTTCTTGACAAGCACGGGAATATGAAGATCGTGGGCCGGTTGAAGGATCTGATCAGAAGGGGAGGGGAACCCATCAGTCCCGTCGAAATCGAATCTCTGATTCAAAGGCATGGGAAGGTGGCCGATGTGGCCGTTGTGGCCATGCCGGACAAGAGAATGATTGAAAAGGTGTGCGCCTATGTCGTCCCAAAACCCAACCACGTCCTTACGTTCGAAGATATTATAGCGTTTATGAAAGAGAAGGAAATTGCCACCTTCAAACTCCCGGAGAGAATTGAATTTGTGGATCGGCTTCCACGGGGAGAGCAAAAGGGAAATGTTTTGAAAAGAAAGTTGCAGGAGGATATAGCACAAAAACTGAAAGCCGAAGGAAAGATCTGAAGCTATGTTTGAAGAACTTAGGAGGGGATATGAAAACAATTTGCGGCCTTTGCCATACAAACTGTGGAATGATTGTCAACGTGGAGAATGGGGTTATCAAGGGGCTGAGGGGGGATCCTGAGCATCCGGCCAATCGCGGTATTCTCTGTCCCAAAGGGGCGGCTTCCCTGGAGCTCGTGTATTCGAAAGAGCGTCTGAAGAAGCCACTTCGAAAGAGCAAAGGCGGGCTGAAAGAAATTTCCTGGGAAGAGGCCATGGATTTTGCAGCCGAGCGTCTTGGGGACCTCCGCGAAAGGGGTGGTCCAGGCGCACTCATTAGGTTTGCTGGCGCTCCTGTGAGCTACGACGGACGCGATGCCTTCATGCAGTTCATGGCTTCATACGGTTCGCCGAATTTAGCAGGGGCTGCGCACTTGTGCAACGTTCCGCGAACTACGGCGATGAGGTCTGTCTTTGGGGCCGTACCGGAACCGGATTACTCGAAGGCCAGATTGATCATCTTTTGGGGCGCCAACCCCATGTGTTCTACGCGCTACGGCAACTACGCGACGGAAGGGGAATTGGGGAATTTTAGGTCGGTGGTTCAGGAGGCGCAAAAGAAGAACATCAAGGTCATCACAGTTGATCCCATCCGGTCGGAGACGGCCAAGCTCTCAGACGTCTGGATCTCGCCGGAGCCCGGCTCGGACGCGGCTCTGGCGCTGTCGATGATTCATGTGATCATAAAGGAAAGATTATACGATGAGGAGTTTGTGGGAAAGTGGACCTCGGGTTTTGAGCAGCTTCAATCTCACGTGGAGAACCTGACCCCCGAATGGGCCGAAGGCGTGACCGGCGTTTCGGCTGCTGCAATCAGGGAAGTTGCACGGGAATATGCCCTTTCTAAACCGGCGGTCATCAGAGACGGCAATGGTCTTGATATGTATACCAACGGGGTTCAGACTGTACGTTCGGTCATGTACCTAATCGCGTTGACTGGTAACTATGACATACCCGGCGGTAATGTGGTTTTCCCTTGGGTGAGGCAGTCCTTTCTCCCGGATAAGAGGAAGATAAAGTTTCAGGAGAAGCGGATAGGGCAAGATGAGTTCCCCCTCTTTCCTGAAATAGGGGGGAAGACGTTGATTGATGCACTACTTCGGAGGGATCGTCCACGCGGGATGATCGTGACACATAGCAATCCGGTCCTCATCCTTGCCAATACTGCTAAGGTAAGAAAAGCCTTTGAGAAATTGGACTTTCTCATGGTGGTGGATATGTTCTTGACGGCCACGGCTCAGATGGCTGACCTCGTCCTTCCCTCACCCTCTTTGTTCGAATCGTACGGCTACCGTGCATATTCGAGCCGCCAGGGGGGATTCCTAAGCCTTAAACCGAAAGTGATCGAGCCCCTCGGCGAGTGCAGGCATTTCTCTGTGGTGGAGTATGAACTCGCAAAGAGACTTGGTTTTCATAAAGACTATTCATTCAAGAATGACGCGGAATGGGTGAACTTTATGCTCAAATCCACCGGTTTGACTATAGATGATCTTGCGGGGAAAACGGTTGTTTATGCGACTGGGCCGATGGAATACCGCAAATACGAGAAAGAGGGGTTTCACACCCCGAGCAAGAAGATTGAATTTTACTCGGGTACTTACGAGCAGAAGCAATATGATCCGATACCGAGGTATGTAGAACCACTGAATAACGCGGCTGACAAACGCAGTTTCTATCCGCTCAAGGGAACAACTCGGAAACCTTACGAGTACGTTCATACAAAATTTCGGAATCTTGAATCACTCAAGCGGCTGTATCCTGCTGCCCTTGTGGTACTTCACCCTGAGGATGCCTCTGCCAACGGAGTCGTGGATGGGAACATTGTGGAAATCAGATCCCCTAATGGTAATGCCAAGTTTCGGGCAAAAATTTCGAATGAGGGAAGGCGAGGCTTGGTCGTAATCGACTTCGGTTGGGGAAATCCTGGCGACGGATGTCAGGGCGTGAATGATCTCACCTCAGGCGACGTCTGCGATCCCATCTCCGGGGGAACACCCTGTCGGCTATTCTTCTGCACTATACAAAAACCGTAGGCTGAAAGAGATTGCCCGGAAGAACTTCACAGTTACAGTCAAGAACACCAGCAGGAGAATTTCTCCTGATACGGGGTTTTGGCAGATCGTCCAGGCATACAACTCACTCGTTTTGGAAAGATGCAATGCGTTGAAACAGCAGTTATCTTACAGTAGAAAGGAGAAAGATCATGGTTATTGATAGTCATGTCCATATTATGCCTGACAAACTTGCGGCAGCCAGTGCAAAGGTTTTTTTTGAGCGAAATAAATTCGCATGGATTTACGATGGAACCGTAGGAACACTCCTGAAAAAGATGGATGAAGCCGGAATCGTTAAGGGGATTGCGACCAATAATGTAGTCAACCCGGATTTTACCTCAAAGGCCAACGATTTTACCGGCTCCCAGCTAAAGGCTTTTCCCGATCGGCTATACGGATTTTGCTACATGCACCCGGACTGTAAAGATCCCGCCAGCGAAGTGGAAAGATGTGTGAAGACGATGGGGTTCAAGGGAATAAAACTTCAAGGTTCGTTGCTTCGGTTCTTTCCCGAGGACAAGAGAATGGAAAGCGTCTATAAGAAGGCTTGTGACCTGGGAATACCTATTATGGCTCATTGCGGGCCGAATGTTGAGAATTTCTGGAAGTCGCCTGAAGAAATTAAAGAAAGGCAGTTTGCGGAGCCCAAAAGTTGGATCCCAGTACTGAAACGTTTCCCTGATTTGAAGCTGGACCTCGCTCACTTTGCAGGTTCTACGCACTATTATAAGGATGCTATCGAGGTTTTGGAGAAATTTCCAAAGGTATACACCGACACCTCTATGGTGTTGAACCGACTGAGCTCCGAGGAGGCTTCTAGTTTCATCAAGAGAATTGGTGCAGATAGGGTGCTCTTTGGAACCGACTACCCTGGCCACTCTATGGTCAAGGAAATTGAAATGGTTAATAAACTTTCCCTCACCCAGGAGGAAAAGGAGAATATTTTTTCAAAAAATGCAATCCGGTTCTTTGAACTTACTTAAGATTATAATATGAATTAAATCGAGGCCGTTGCACAGATTGAACCAAGAATGATGCTCCGAAATCAGAGTTCGAGATGGTGTGGGAGTCAAAAATGGAATATGATCACATAGGCCACGGGGTCGGTCGGGTGGATGGCTGGGAAAAGGTGACCGGCGAGGCGAAATTTTTGCGCGATTTCAGTATCGCGGGGATGCTGTACGGGAAAATCTTGAGGAGTCCTTATCCTCATGCCAGAATTGTTTGTATTGACACAAAAAAGGCCAGGGCGCTTCCAGGTGTAAAAGCCGTGATTACAGCGGATGAGACGCCAAAAATAAAATTCGGCTTCGTGCCTCAATTGGCGGATAAACTTCCTCTGGCAATTGACAAGGTTCGGTATATCGGGGACGAGATCGCAGCGATTGCTGCATTGGATGAAGAGATTGCAGAGGAGGCCTTATCATTAATTGACGTAGAATACGAGGAGCTGCCGGCGGTTTTCGAAGTGGAAGAGGCTATCCGGCCGGACGCTCCCAAGATACACGGAAACGAGACCAACATTGCGTTTAAAATATTCCGGAGATTTGGAGACGTAGAAGAAGGGTTTGCCAAGTCTGATGATATTTTCGTGGACCGGTACTCGACGCATCGCGTAACCCATTGCTGTCTTGAGACGCGGGGGTGTATCGCCTTTTTTGCCAAATCCGGAAAGATAACCGTATGGTCTACGACACAAACTCCTTACGGGATGAGGAATGAGCTTTCTCGCATCCTTGGTATACCTCCTTCTCAGATCCGGATCCGCAAAACTCATGTGGGAGGAGGATTTGGCAGCAGGCTTGTCATGGATATGAATGAGCCGATCGCCACATTACTGTCAAAATACACGGGAAGGCCTGTAGCCATTTTTAACACGAGGGAGGACGAATTTCATTATTCCGCGAACCGGTATCCCTTTATGGTTGAACTGAAAACGGGTGTGAAAAAAGACGGGACCCTGGTTGCAAGAAAGGCGACCGTTTTGGTCGATAACGGGGCTTACAACGAACGGGGGACCTCTACCCTTGCGAATGCGGCCAGCTCCTTTATTTATCTGTATCGGACTCGCCATATTTATTTCGAAGGGTCACTGGTGTATACGAATAATCTCCATGGCTCGGCATTTCGAGGTTTCGGTAATCCGCAGATTACATTCGCAATGGAATGCCAAATGGACAGGATTTCAGAGAAGCTGGGTATCGACCCCGCTGAAATCAGACTCAAAAATATTTTCAATTCTGGTGAAGAAACCGCTTCAGGGGCTGTGATTCGAGGAAGCGGACTATATGAAAGTATCAAACGTGCCGTCCGAGAATCAGGCTGGAGTGTGCGGAGAGGGGAGAGGACGAGTGAAAACATAGGGACGGGGATGGCCATTACGATCCACACCGGTGGCGGAGTGCGGTCGTACAAATACAATGCAGCAGACGCATTTATAAATGTTCATGAAGATGGAAAGGCCACTGTTCTCGTCGGGGTCTCGGAACAGGGGCAGGGAGCGACGACCGTTCTCACGCAGATCGTTGCCGAAGAGACTGGGATTCCGCTTAGCGATATCACTATTTCGCAAACTGACACCGATATCAATCCGGTTGATTCGGGCTGCTTTGGCTCGCGCAGCACTTACGTGCTAGGAAATGCCGTCCGATCGGGGGCGATCGACGTCAAAAAACAAATGCTGGCCACTTCGGCAGAAGTCCTGAAAGCAAATAGTTCAGATCTGGAGATGAAATTCGGATCCATCTATGTTAAAGGATCCGTTGCGCCGTCACTCTCGGCGAAGGACGCCATTCAGGCTCATTATGGCAAAGGTAGACCTCTCAGCGGGAGGGGACGATTTGTCGACGAGATTCCAGAGCTGGACGCGGTGAGCGGATATGGTAGTTTTTTCCCGGCATATAGTTACTCATGCACAATAGCGACGGTCCAGGTAAATCCTGATAACGGGAATGTAGATGTTCTCGAACTTGTCTCTGCAAATGATCTCGGGAAAATCCTGAATCCCTTAGGAGCGGAAGGACAGGTGGAGGGATCTCTTCTTCAAGGGTTGGGGTATGCATTTTTCGAAGAGGTTAGAATGAGAAATGGTCAAATCACGAATGGCAGCTTCCTAGATTATAACCTCCCGACAGCTCTAGAACTTTGCCCGATCAAAGTTGTCCTATTAGAGTGTAGTGAAGACAGTGGACCTTACGGTGCAAAGGGGATCGGGGAATCCCCACTTGTATCCGTTGCTCCGGCCATAGCAAATGCAATCTATGATGCTATTGGAGTGAGGTTAAATGATCTTCCGTTTAAAAAGGAAAATATCCTAAGCTTGCAGAAGAAGAAAGGTCAAAAGCCGAAAGGCTGAAGAGATGTGTTTGGGCCAAGACCTATCTTGAGGTACTTCGGTCGAAGTGCAGGAATATCGCCGGAGACATCGGACAAGAGAATTCTAGGATTCGCTGCATGAGACGACCTAGAGCGACTGGAACACTTCTTAGGACCATGAAGCAATTCTTAAAGAATGGAGATTAGGATGAGAAAGATAATCGTAGCGATTTCTGGCGCAACGGGCGCGATTTACGGAGTTCGAATGCTGGAGGTCCTGAGAGAACATCAGGCAGTTGAGGTTCACCTCATTCTGACCGATGCAGCCGCATTGACCATCTCGAAGGAGACAAACCGAAGGACCAAAGATATTATTTCCTTGGCCGATTACTACTACGAACTCAGTGATATCGGGGCGGCCATATCGAGCGGTTCTTTTCAAAATGAAGGTATGGTCATTGTGCCCTGCTCGATAAAGAGCATGTCCATGATTTCGAACTCCATTAATGCTAACTTGCTTGTTCGTGCCGCTGACGTTTCTTTAAAAGAGAAAAGAAAACTCGTTTTGGTCGTGAGGGAATCTCCCCTTCATTTAGGCCATCTGAGGCTTATGGTCAATCTAGCTGAAATGGGAGCAATCATTCAGCCTCCCATGCCTGCTTTCTATCATAAGCCGCGAAGCCTTGAGGACATGATAGACCAGACAGTGGGGAGGATTTTGGATCAGTTTGGGATAGATGCGAAACTCTTCGAGAGGTGGGGGGGAGTTGATCGGGATGGAGTAGACGGCGGAGCGCAACTCATCCCAGGCGGTAAGCGTGATAAGCGAATCAAATGTTCAGTGGCGCGGTAAAAAATGGAACGGCACTGTCCTTGAGTAGAGGAACACTTGATCATTTTAAAGACTTCTACTATCAGGCTACTTTCAGGGAGCACAAATTCACCGAGAAATCGCCCTAAAAAGTACGAGTGATCATGGCAATCCCGCTAGAGTGACATCGTTGCGGATTGAAGCGATGGATGTATATTGAACCAGACAATACTGCAGCAGGGGATGGATGATTAATCTTTTGAGTCTTCTGCGGTGGTAACATATCCAATGTTTGGATTGCCTTTACTGACCTTCTGGATACGATCAGGTTGTCTGAATGGCGCGGAGTCTCACATCTAAGAGAAAAAAGGAGCATATAAGGATTTGCCTTGAGGAAGGTGTGGAATCAAAGGGCACAAATGGATTCGAGAGATACTGTCTTGAGCACGTGGCATTACCGGAGGCTAACCTTTCCGACATTGATACCTCTATGTCATTTTTCGGCAAGAGATTTACTGTTCCGTTTTTGATAGAGGCTCTTACCGGAGGTGCACCCGAATCAGAGAGGATAAATAGGAATTTAGCTAGAGCGGCCGAAAATCTTGGCATTGGGATGGCATTAGGCTCCCAAAGGGCGATGCTTGAGAATCCGGACCTTGGCTATACTTACCAAGTAAGGGATGTCGCCCCTAGCATTTTTTTGCTCGGTAATATAGGCGCGAGCAGCCTTTCCCTTGTGAATGTCGAAGGAATTAAGCGCCTGGTCAAAGCAATTGGGGCGGATGGATTAGCCATCCACCTGAACCCGGCTCAGGAGCTGTGCCAGCCTGAAGGGGACACGGACTGGAGCCATATTCTGGAAAGAATAGAAGGCATTTGCAGGAATACGGAGTTCCCTGTGATTGTCAAAGAAACAGGGTGCGGCATCTCAGGATCTGTAGCGCAAAAATTAGTATCTGTGGGAGTGGATTGTATAGACGTCGCAGGAAAAGGCGGTACCTCAATGATGAAGGTTGAATATTTCCGCGGTTCCGAAGGAGCGAAATTGTTTTTCGACTGGGGAATTCAAACAGCGGAATGCCTCAGACAATGCAAGCAAGCCGTTACAGTCCCCCTAATAGCTTCCGGTGGAATGCGAACGGGTTTGGATTGTGCCAAAGCTCTGGCCATGAGCGCTTCACTTGTGGGTTTCGCGTTGCCTGTCTTAAGAGCCGCGGTGAGATCAGAGAAGAAGGTGGTAGAGGAGATTGAACGTCTGCAATGGGAGTTGAGAAGGACAATGCTTCTTTTGGGAGCCAAGAACATTGATGAACTTAAACAGACGAAAGTCATCAGGATGAGCGAGACAGTAAATACAACAAATGTAATCCAGTCCTAATGCCTCTCTCTCTCTCGTAAACATCTCTTTCGATAAAAGAGCCTATTCTGGAAAGTTCTTTCTAAAGGGGATCTGAATGAGTTCCGAAAAAATCATTGACATTAAGACAGCCATTGAAGTCACACGCGCGGGGAAATTGTTAATCTTGGTGGACGATGAAACCCGCGAGAATGAGGGGGACCTTTGTTGTGCAGCGCAGTTTGTCACGCCTGAAATTATTAACTTCATGGCGACGCATGGTCGGGGCCTAATCTGCTTGACGCTTACTGAGGAAAAAACAGATTCTTTACTTCTTAAGCCCATGGTGTCCGACAACAGATGCACATTTGGAACGAATTTCACCACATCAATTGATGCCTGCAAAGGGATTAACACCGGACTTTCGGCCCAGGATCGTGCTAGGACAATCCTCACCGCGATATCGGAGAAAGCACGACCCGAAGATCTCGTTTCGCCCGGGCACATCTTTCCCATTCAGGCACGTCGGGGCGGGGTGCTTGTTCGTCCTGGCCAGACGGAAGGTTCTGTCGATCTGGCAAGGCTTGCCTCTCTCGCTCCTGCTGGGGTTATCTGTGAAATAATGAATGATGACGGAACGATGGCACGCATGCCGGAGTTGATCAAGTTTGCAGAAGTGCACGATCTGAATATCACGACCATTGCCGATCTGATAGAATATAGGATGAAGCATGAGATGTTGTTGAATCGAACAGAAGAGCGATGCATGTTCAGTAATTATGGGGGGGAATGGAAGATTTTTGTCTATACCGCGGAGTGTGTCCCTGAAGAGATTTTCATTGCTCTGGTGAAGGGAGATATTTTGCCTGATGAAGCCGTGCTTGTGAGATTTCACAGGGAGTGCTTTGCCAGCGACGTTCTCGGATCTGATTCATGCGATTGTGGACGGCAGCTGCAGTCCGCCATGAGTATGATTGCTGCACAAGGGAAAGGGTGTTTATTGTATGTGCGACAGGAAAATCGGGGCATTGGCAAGCACAGCAATCCTCGACTAGGTGAATTAGGTGTGATTTGTGAAAGGAAAAATGAAAAGACCCCTACTCTCTCTTTACGAGGGGATCTCCTTTACTGCGGTATCTACGCTCAAATCCTTTTGGACCAAGGTATCAGGAAAATTCGAAAGATTGCTCGCAGAAATGAAAAGGAACTGAGTTTCGCAAGGTACGGAATCGATTTATTAGATCGAGTCCAATTGTGATTCTCTCTCGGGAGTGAGGAATGGTCACGGGAAATCAATACAGTGGGACCGGAAAACCTAAATTCGTGGGCGAACACAATGGTGAGATCATAGGGTTTATCAGCGGCTCCATTTCTCAAAATTTCCGGAAGAAGCGATATATCCATTTTATCGACCTCACCCAGCCATTCCGAAAATGTGGTTTAGGGCGAACGCTATATGAGAGATTCTTTGCTGCTGTGCAGAATCTTGCTGCCGCATCATTCGATGTGTTGCCTCGCCAGTAAATAAGATCTCCATCTCGTTCATCGCCGCATAGGTTTTTCCGCTACCAACAGCGAAAAGGTCGTCGACGGTATTCCAGTGTTCGAAGAGTACGAAGGAAACCCGTGCTGTTTTACATAAACCTATGTTCTTTACACAATTGAAGAGAACTTTATCATGTCCAAGAAAATTATCAAGAGAGAATCCATCATCCAGGCAGCTATTGAAGTGTTCGGCAAGAGGGAGTTCAACTCTGTAAGCATTCAGGAAATAGCCCAAAGGGCGGGTGTGGCCAGTGGCAGCATCTATCAATATTTCAGGAATAAGGAAGACCTCTTTTTCTCTATCCCAATAGAAAAAACGAACGAATTCCGAAGTCAGCTCGATTTGCATCTCCAGGGGATCTCGGGAGCTATTAATAAGGTCCGGAAATTCGTATGGTATTTTCTTTACTTTTTCGAGACGAACCCCGGGTATGGACGAATACTGATGCTCGAGATGCGGGTGAGCAGGAGCTTTGTCAAAACCGAAACGTACGGTTTCCTCAAGCAGTCAGTCGGCCAGGTCCTTGATATCATCATTGAAGGGCAGAAAGAAGGCGTCATTCGCCGGGATACGGACGTCTACATCCTGCGGCATCTTTTCTTAGGCACCCTCGAGCATATAGTATCCCGCTGGCTGCTTAAGGAAGAGAAATACAATCTTCTTGAACGTCATCAAGAGGTGAGCAATGTACTGATCAGCGGCTTAAGAGGTGAATTTCCTACTACTTGTGAAAAGCCTTCATAGAGAGTCCTGATCCAAGATCAATGGTTGAGAGAGGGTTCTAGTGTTGTGACCCAGAAATAGATTGATATAATCGGCATACCTTCTGCAGGATAGAATCTGCAGTGGCTGTCCACATAAAGGGTGTCGAATTCGGGTTATAGGAGTCTACGAACTTCTGTATGTTTTCGATTAGGTCTTTGACCGCGCGGAAACTTCCGCGGCGGATTGCTCTTTGAGTGATGATGTTGAACCAGATCTCCACTTGGTTGAGCCAAGATGCATAAGTTGGAGTGTAATGGACTTGGTAGCGCGGATGCATTTGCAGCCATCGTTTCACCTTGTGGTGCTTGTGGGTTACGTAGTTGTCCACAACGATATGGATGTCCAATACTTTTGGCACATTTTGATCAATGTGGCGCAAGAACTGAAGGAATTCTTGGTGGCGATGGCGGATTTTGCATTGAGTAAGTACCCGACCTGAGGCAATGTCCAAGGCTGCAAATAGGGTTGTGGTTC
>Ga0209163_1001399_pt1 | contig 26645 bp, 25 predicted proteins | sample MTBAKSrepl2MetaG_FD_187457 | JGI IMG/M metagenome (GOLD analysis project Ga0209163, IMG submission 187457) | Enrichment culture microbial communities om Arthur Kill intertidal strait, New Jersey, USA, that are MTBE-degrading - MTBE-AKS2 (Arthur... | ecosystem: Environmental > Aquatic > Marine >...
CTTTCGTTGCCTTTTTTGAGCCCTTTGGGCCGTAGTAGCCCTTGCCTTGAGCCTGTTCCGACTTGGGGATGACGGAGAGAACCGGAAGGTTCAGATACCGCTGCACGTCGTCCTCGGTGCGGATGGTCCGGTCCATGTACTCACGAAGGAAGCTGATGCCCACGCCCAGCATGAGGCCGAAGATCACGCCGAGGGCCAGGTTCCGCTTCTTGTTGGGACGGACCGGAAACTGGGGCATGGTGGCCTTCTCCGTGATCCGGATGTTGGATACGTCGATTTCACCGGAGAGATCCGCCTCCTTGACCCGGGACAGGAGCGTGTCGTAGAGGTTCTTGTTCATCTCCACGTTCCGCTCCAGGATGTTGTAGCGCATCTCTTTCTTGTTCGTGTCCATGGCCTCCTGCTCAAAGTCCTTCATGGTGCTCTGCAGGACCTGCTCCCGGGACATGAGCATGGACCGCTCGGTGCGGAGGTTTTCCAGCTCCTTGCGCAGCTCCTGTGTCAGCTTCTGCCGGATGTTCTGAATGTCCGTGGTGATCTGGACGATCTTCGGGTGTTTCGGCTTGTAGACCTTTCTCAGGCTCTCCAGTTCCACCTCGGCCTTGACGAGCTGGCCGTAGAGTTCGGTGATCAGGGGATTCTCGATCAGGGAGCGAACATTCGGGATGTTCTGCCCGGACTGGGCCACCTGGGCAAGCTGGCGGAGCTTGGCGTCCAGCTCCAGCCGCTTGTTCCGGGCCTGAATATAGGCGTCGTTGAACTCCCGCATCTTCTGGGCGGTCACCTGCTGGCTGTCCTCCAGGGAGATGAGCTGGACGCTCTGCTTGTAATCGAGGAATTCCCGCTCCGCGTCCTCGAGCTGCTTCTTGACCTCGTAGAGGTTGTCCGTGAGCCAGGCCAGGGTGTTCTGGGACGACTCCAGGCGGTTGGCGATGTTGAAATCGATGTAGGCCTGGGCCGCGGTATTGGCGATCTCCCGGGCCATGTGGGGGAGCGGGCTGTACACCTTGAGATGAAGCAGGCGGGTCTCCTCGATGGGCTCCACCTGCACCATGCCCTGCAGGGCCTGCACCAACAGGGTGGTCTCATCCAGGGCCTCGATGGGGCCGCCTTCGGACTCGGGCCGGGCGCCCAGACCCAGCAGGAGCTTGGTGTTCTTCTTGAGCTGGGACACCCACTGGCGGACCGCCGACACCGGCGCAAAGGACGGCTCCCCTCCCTTGGGGGAGAGATCGGCCGGGTCCATATCCAGTTTCTGAATCACCCGCTCCATCACGGGCCGCGAGGTGATGAGTTGAAAGTGGGTGTTAAAGGTCATGGACTCGGAGAGGTAGCTCTCGTAGTCGGTGCGCTGCCCTGTAATGGGGGACTGGTTCGACTCTTTGTCGATGATCACCGTGGCCGTGGCCTGGTAAATGGGGATCAGCCGGGTGTTGTGGAGCATCACCAGAATGAACATCATGACCAGACAGAGGAGGATGGTCCACTTGTGGCGCAGAAGGACGTGGTAGTACTCCGCGAGATGGATGGTCTCCTCGGAGTCGGGCTGGGGCGCCAGCCAGGGGGGGAGCTGGGATGAAGACAGGTTGCCCGAAGCCGGGGAGGGAACGGTGTTGAGGTGTTGAGGTGTTGAGGTCATAGGTTACACCATCATACCTGTTGAGCTGATGAGCGTCCTGTGCAGCCGATTATCAGAACTTGTTCTTGTCGGGATCGAAATCGCTATCGGGATCGAAATCGAATTCAGCCCGCCCGTAAACCGAGGCCTCTTCCTTGACACAGTATCCTCTTCCGCCCAATCGACTGAGCATTGCGGCCATGCGGTCCAGTTCAACCTTATGTTCCTGGCTTTCTTGTTCATCCAGGCCGTTTCCGACCACCAGAACATCTTGAACAGCCGCACACTCCAATGCGGATCCGCGGGCAATCTCGAAATATCGTCGTCGATCCGCCTCCGCCGTCTTGCCGTTGCCTTCCGCAATATTCAGCGGAATCGATTGACTGGCGCGAAGCCACTGGTCCCGCGCCGGTCGATGTATTCCGTTGAGGCGTTGGGCCTTCTCATAGACCCATGCCACATAACGGATCGCAAGGCGGTAAACATCCAGTTTTTCGTGCCCGAGCGCCATAGTTTTTCGATTTCGATAGCGATCCCGATTTCGATTTCGATTTTTTTCCCTACCATTATGCTGATTAGCACCTTACCAGCCTACAGATAGGTTTCCGGAATATGTATCCGATCCCCAGGCTGAAGCAAGGGGTCCGGTTTTTTGCCGTCCCGGACATCGTTGAGGTTGATGTTGATGACCTCGGTCTCGCCATTGGTCTGGCGGACGATCTTGGCCCGGTTGGGCGCTGCAAAACGGTCGAATCCGCCGGCCAGGATGCAGGCGCTCATGGCCGTCATGCCCGGTTGAAAGTCATAGAGGCCCGGCTTTTTGACCTCGCCTTCCACATAGATCTTGGACTGGGCCACGTCCAGTGATTTCCCCAGAGGGATGTAGACCAGGTCTCCGGGTTGGAGCGGGATATTGGCGGACATGTCACCCTGGTCGAGAAGGCGCTTGAGATCCACGGTGAGCGGCTCCACGCTCGCGGCGAGTTCCTCGGGATTCTTTCCGGCCGCGGCCTGCTCTGCGGACTCGCGCATGATGTAGGCCACATTCCCCCGTTCGGGGAGGGCGCCCTCGGCCTTGGCGATCAACTCGAGCAGGGTGAACTCGGTGCGGGTCTCGTAGAGGCCGGGCTTTTCCACGCCCCCGGAGATGTAGTAGTGGAGGCTGCGGAACTCCTTGACCGACACGTTGACATTCGGATCGACGAAGTAGTCCCGGGCCAGGGGTTCGGTGATCTTCTGCTCCAGCTCACTGGGGCTGAGTCCTACGGCCTGTGTCTCACCGATGAACGGGGCATTGATGGTCCCGCCGGAGGAGACCGTGAGGTCCGACTCGTACTGCTTTTCGCCCCCGGCAAAGACCGTGACACTGAGGACGTCGCTGGGACCGATGCGGTAGACCTTGGACTGTGCCCAAGCCGACGCATGCGGGAGCATGGCCGTGACAAAGGCACAAAGCCAGACCACCCGCAGGACGATCATGGTGATCCTGCGTGATGCTCGTGTATTCACTGTACTATTCCCTGGAAAGGCCTCGGGCAGAGCCTCTCTCGCATAGGGTATGGGTTCATTCCTCCAAAGGCCAAACGTGGAACATGGAATGATACCCCTCTGCAACGATCTTGTCCATGATAAACATCTATTTCCTCGTCAGAGGCATATCCTTACGGGTTCTGATTCTATCGCTATCGAAATCGGGATCGGGATCGCAATCGTGGTTCCTCCAGAAATCGCTCCATCTTTCACATCGCTTGGGAGAGCCCCTGTGCGGCAGACGACGGGTTTGCTGTTTCATGGAATGCCGATTTCGATAGCGATCCCGATAGCGATTTGGATAACACCGGCACGGACGAAAAGAGGGGGACGTCCTTAAATAACTCAATAACTATACCTCGCAATTCAGTTATTTTTGAATTTAAGGTCGTCCCCAAGATCCCTGATAAACAGCTATTCCCTCGTCAGAGGCGTATCCTTACGGGTTCTGGTCCTATCGCTATCGAAATCGGGATCGGGGTCGAAATCGTGGTTCATCCTGAAATCGCTCCATCTTTCGCATCGCTGGAGACGAGACCCTGCGCGGCACCCGACGGGTTTGCTGTTTCATGGAATGCCGATTTCGATAGCGATCCCGATAGCGATTTGGATAACACCGGCACGGGGGTTTCCCCTGTTCCCCCTCGATGGGGGAGGGAACCTTCAGCCCGGGCCTGTACCCATCTCCAACATGTCTATCGGCCGGATCCTCCCGCCACATAACTACATAATCACATCATCACACAACCACATCATCCCTTATCCCATAACCACTGAATCATTTCATTCCATCCACATTCAACTCAGGTGAATGACGGGACCGGCGGATATCTTCGCCGAAAAAAACCGCGCCCCGCGGCCCTGAAAAGGTCCGGCGGGGCGTGAACAAAGCCTTCGCATGAGCGTCGTCGAATCAGCGTCTAGTAGTAGATCCCCTCCTCGGTGTACCCTCCCCGGCTCGCAAAGTCGAAGTTGAAGTTGTACATGAGCATCATGAACTCGTTGTCATAGCTTCCTCCGGCGATGTTCGAGTCGCGGTCTTCCATGCCGGCCGTGAAGGTAATGTCCATGCGTTCCGTGATGAGGTAGCCCAGGCTGCCTGCGATGTAGATGGTGTCGTCATCCCGGGTCACGATGTCGCCCGCAGGCGTGCGGCCCCGCGTGGTCTCGTATGCGCTCATCTGGTAGTAGCCCTTGATTCGGGCCTGGATCTTGCCCCAGAACACGTGGCCCACGTCCGCGGTGAGGCGGTGGGCGATGTAGTCGGCCCCGTAATTGTTGAAGTTGCGCTCAAAGGCCAGGTAGCCGTGGGTGCGGGCACGCACGAAGCGGTCCCCCAGGTGACGCTTGCCTTCCGGCGGCGGAGGGTTCTGGCCCAGGATGGAGATCTTGTAGGCGATGGTGTCGCCGTCCTCGATGGACGGGTCGTCATAGTCCCTCGTGTGGTAACCCACACCGGCATCAAAGGCAAAGTACTTGTAGCGCTTCTGGTAGATGAGCTTGATCTGGTCCGAGGTGTAATCGTCTGGAATGTTATCGTAATCCAACCACCAGTGCTGGAGTTCCAGGTCCAGGGTGGAGGTGCGGTTGGGATTGTAGAGCACGTTGCCGATGATGCGGTGCTCCACCGAGTCGTTGGGGTTGGCATCCTCGTACCACAGGTCGGTGCGGCGGTAGCGAAGCCCGGCGGAAAAGCGGTTCTCGAAGTCGTAGAAGACCAGGGGCGTGAACCGGTTGATGTTGTACTTGTCCAGTTCGATGGAGTCGCTCAGCCGGTCGTAGGCCGTGGGATAGCGGGTGCGGTAAAAGGCGTCGTCCAGGCCGAGGGTGAGCCGTGTGGCCGGCCGGTACCGTAACTCGAAGTTGGCCAGGTGGCCCATGTAGTCGTAATCCGAGATGTCGGGCGCGTCTTCAGGTTCATCTCCCGCGTCCTTGTACTTGTACGCCTCCAGGGTGTAGTGGAGGGTGGCCTTGAGCTTGGGAGTCTCCATGCCGAGCATGATACCGGGCTGGGCCAGGAAGGTGTAGACTTCCCGCTCGTTGTCCTCTGTGTTGAAAAAATTGGTCTCGGTGCGGGCACCCACTGTAACCATGGGTTTGATCTTGAACTTAGGCTCCGCAGACGAGGGGTCGACGGCCGGCCCTAAGAGACACGCACTCGCAAATAAGGCGATTATGGCTATACGAATGAACCGCATTGCATGTATCTCCGGACATGGGAGGCATATTGGGTAACTTCCCATATCATTACGTCTCTCTGAAGATTGTTTTCAAGACGCCTTCCAGAGAGCCCCCTAAAACGAGTCGCACGATAATTGAAAGAGTTTGTTTGGACAAAATCGGGGGAACTATCACATGATAAACGGACTTTGTCAAGCAAAAAAAGGGAAGGAAAAAGATACCTTGGGCATCCTTAAGGGTTCTGGTTCTGTCGGGATCAAAATCGGGATCGAAATCGTGGGGCATCCACAACAATTCCACCTTTCGCATTGCTTGCGGAGAGATCCTGCATGTCACCTTACTGATTTTTCATATCCGTGGTATGTCGATTTCGATAGCGATCCCGATAGCGATTTGGATAACCCCGGCACGGGGTTCTCTTTCCCCCCGATGGGGGAAGGTCGGGGTGGGGGTGGTCAGGGAGCCTTCTCGCCACCCCCACCCCAGCCCTCCCCCGTCCAGAGGGAGGGGACGTTCAGCCGAGGCAGTGCCGGGCAGAATCGTCCCCCCGGGTCCTGGTTCTATCGCTATCGAAATCGGGATCGAAATCGTGGTGCATTCAGAAGCCGTTCTATCCTTCGCATCGCTGGAGGAGAGACCCTGCGCGTCACCTGACTACTTCATCGATTCCATGAAATATCGATTTCGATAGCGATCCCGATAGCGATTTGGAGAAACGAAAGAGAGGGACGTCCTTAAATAACTCAATAACTGTACCTCGCAATTCAGTTATTTTTGAATTTAAGGTCGTCCCCAAGATTTTCGCCAAGATTTTCGCAGGCCAGTGCCAGGAATCAAAACGCCCCTCTCCATTCGGAGAGGGGCGTTCTCATCAGGGAATGGCTCGAACCATGTCACACCGGACTGGCCTCTCGCCGGTCGTCAAAGGGGATATCGTCGTCCAGGGGCACGAAAAAGTCCGGCTCCACCGGTTCATCGTAGGCCTCGATGGTCTCCATGTAGAGGCCGGTTCCGAGGACCCAACCGAACGGCTTGTAGAGCTGCACCAGGGAGGTCTTGGGAACCGGGGCCTCGCCCGTTGGATCGGGCCACAGGTAGTTGATGAAACCGCCGCCCTTTTCCAGGCATGCCCCGATGAACTCCACGAAGATGGGCTTGCCTTCGGCGTCGAGGATATTGGTGACGAGCTTGTTCTCGAGCTGCGGATTCGTGGGATGCATGAGCATGCGGCCTTGAAGGTTGTTGATCCAGAAATACTGGGTCCCGTCCATGCCCCAGCGGTAGTTCCGGACGAACTCCATGGCCCGTTGCTCTTTTTCCTCCAGGCTCAGGCCCTCCTCGGCCTGGATCTGGTTCAAGGTCTCGACGACCTTGGCCATGGCCTCCTGCATGGTCTCTTCAAACTTGGCCGGGGGCGTAACCGGTGCGGAACCGTCCACGGCGGCGAGCCGGACAGGAGAGGGCTGGGCTGTGGCCGGCGCGGGCGCCGCAACACACAGCAGAAAGAGCGCGGATGCCACGCAGGCGATCCGACAAGTCATTGGAATCATTATGCTGTCTCCTGTGTTGAAAAACCGGAGGCCATCCACAAACCATTCGGGCATGGAGAGGATGGTCGAAAATCTGCCGGTCGATGGGTTGAGTGCGTCAGAATTTTCTCGCATTCATTGCCTGACGTCAAGGAATAAAATCATGAAATTCACGTGAGGGGTCAAAAACGATGGGGGAGATGCGGGATGGGGGATGGGAGGAACGGAGAGGGGGAGAGGTGTTTTTTTGGGGTGTCAGAGAAGGAAAAGGTGGTAAGGTGTTGAGATAGTATTGAGGTATTGAGGGAAAATCAGGACAAGAAATGGCGTGACGGGGCAAGGGGGTGGGGGTGCTCAGGTATTTGGATTGGAATTTGCATAAATCGGCACAACGCCCCGACCCACCGAGGCCTTGCCCAGGGAGGAAAGACATGTCTCGATTGCGCAGAGGGTGGCGTCTCATCCTGACGGGATGTCTCGTCGTCCTGGCTTCCGCCTGCTCCGGCGATCCGGAGGAAGACCAGGGACCGGTGGTCGCCCGGATCAACGATTTCGAACTGACGCTCAAGGAATACGAGACCCAGCTCCACTCGGACGTCAGCATGGGGGAACTGTACAAGCTCACCGGGGACGACAAGATCGCGTTCCTGGAGCAACTCATCCGCAAGGAGGTCCTGCTCCAGGAGGCCATGCGGAAAAAGCTTCACCAGAGAGAGGAGTTTATCCGGGCCATCGAGCGATACTGGGAATCCACCCTCATCCGTGACCTCATGACCTTGCAGAGCGAGGAGATCTGCCGGAGTGCGTGCGTCACCGAGGAGCAGATTCGGGCCCGCTACGACGAACTGAAACAGGCCGACCCCAACGTGCCGCCGTTCGAAGAGGTTCGGGAGCGGATCGGCCGGACCATCCTGGAGGAGACCCGCCAGGAGCGGCTGAAGGCGTGGGTGGAAAAACTCCGCGGGGAAGCCGATATCGAAACGAACAGGGCGCTGTGCCTGGGCAACGGGAAGGATAGCGAGTAGACCGGGAATCCGCCGGTCGCCGGAGATCCGGGGACCTGCCACACCGGTTTCCTGCGCAACAGCGGCCTGAAACCCCATGAAGTTACAGCTCATCTCCTTGGGCCCGAGCGGCTCGCCATTCGGAGGGAGACCATGACCGAAAACAGACCCTATCGGAGAAAGCAGCACTTCATCAAGAAAGGCTACCAGACCCGGTTCATCCTCAAGTTCTGCCTGCTGGTCCTCGTGGGCGCCGTGATCTCGACGACCCTGCTCTACGTGTTCGCACAGGGGTCGCTCACCTCGACCTACGCCAATTCCAGGCTCACCGTCAGGACCACCTCCACGGCCATACTCCCCTCGGTGATCTACACCAACCTCATCACCCTGGGCCTGATCTCCCTGGCCACCATCATGGTGGTCCTCTACGTCTCCCACAAGATCGCCGGGCCGTTGTACCGCTTTGAAAAGGAGCTTTCAGATATCGCAGAGGGCGACCTCACCAAGGTCATCTATCTGCGAAAGAACGACGAGGTCACGGACATGGCCGAAAGCCTGAACCGGATGACCGCGTCCCTGAGGGAACGGCTTCAGGAACTCCAGGTGCTGCTGGACGAATCCGCGCGCCTGGCTGGTGAGGAGAATGCCTCGGAGCGTCTCATGGAAAAGCTCAAGGAGGCCCAGATGACCGTTCACGGACGATTCAAGGTGTAACAGGCCGTTGAAAAACGCCCATCTGCTGCGTTTTGCTCATCCCTCGTCACTGCGGCGTACGGACTTGTACGCCTCATTCCTCGGGATTTCGCAAGCCTTGCATCTGGGCATGTTGAGTCAGCCTGTGAACATCGGATTTTTCAACACGCTGGTAAAACGCTCTGAATCATGCTGCCTGCGAAACCACACCACAGGGTCTTGACCGCCCTGGTCTGCGCCTGCCTCGTTCAGCTCGTGCTGTACGGAACGGCCCAGGGCCAGGACCCGCTGACCCAGAAACTCGAGACCCGGCGCACCGTTCTCATGTTTCAGAGCATGGAGGACCTGGGCCGGTTCGAGTCGAGTGTGAATTACTCCGGCGGAGAATTCACGCTCAAGGGGCTCTTTTCCTCGTCCCTCCAGGGGGATGAACTGGTCGACACCGTCAGCAGGAAGGTGGACGCCCTCTACGAGCGGGTCCAGGAGATACTGGACATGCGCGGGCAGATCCCCAAGGTGATCCTTCGGCTCTACTCCGACAAGGAGGCCCTGGCGCGGGTCTACCAGGCGTTCACCGGGAGTGCCACCCTGCGGGTCCGGGCCTGGTACATCTACGAGCGCAACACCATCTACATCAACGTGGACGACGTGCATGAAGGCATGCTCGCCCATGAGCTCGCCCATGCCATCATCGACCACTACCTCACGGTCCGCCCGCCCCGTGCCACGGCCGAGATCCTCGCCCGTTACGTGGACGAACACCTGTGATCGCCTCCCCGGGGTCAGATCAACAGGCCGTTGAAAAACGCCCATCTGCTGCGTTTTGCTCATCCCTCGTCACTGCGGCGTACGTGCTTGTACGCCTCATTCCTCGGGATTTCGCACGCCTTGCATCTGGGCATGTTGAGTCAGCCTGTGAACATCGGATGTTTCAACGCGCTGTTAAATATTCATTATTCGTGCCTTCGAAAAAGACTGAATACAGTATCGGGGGAAGAGTTTGGCGTTAGGATTAGTCCCAGCAGGACCGAATAATGAATATTTAAGATCTGACCCCGGCTACCAGGCGGAGGCCCTTGCTTTGGTAACGCAGTTGGGTGTTTCCCCCCTCCCGGTTGCCCGATCGGCAGGTGGCCGGATTGGCGTACCAACTCCCGCCCCGGAAGACCCGGAAGGTGCCGATGGCCGGCCCCACGGGGTCAGTTGCCGGGCCTTCGGGATACTCGCCGTACCGGTCCTGACACCACTCCCCCACGTTGCCGTGCATGTCAACCAGCCCCCAGGGGTTGGGTTGAAAGCTTCCCACGGGCATCGTGGTCTCCCGATAGATGCCTTTGGTGCAGCCGCTCAAGATGTAGTTGCCGTTGAAGTTGGCCTGGTCCGTGTCCAGGCAGTCCCCCACGGAGTAGACCGTGCGGGTGCCGGCGCGGCACGCGTACTCCCACTCGGCCTCGGTGGGTAGCCGGTAGGTGTAATTCGGGTCCAACTCATTGAGCCGAAGGGCAAAATCACGGCACATCTCCCAGGAGACGCTGTCCACGGGACAGTCGTCGCCGCATGCCGCGAAGCGGGACGGGTTGTCTCCCGTAACCGCCTTCCACTGGGCCTGGGTGACCTCGGTGGTCTGGATGTAGAATCCCCTGGAGATGGTTACCTCATGCAGGGTCTCGTCCAGATCGCGCTCCGGCTCGTCCTCGGGGGTCCCCATGGTGAAGCTGCCCGCCGGTACATGGACAAAGGTCATGCCGAAGGCGTTGGTAAAGGACTGGGGCGTCTCTTCGGCCTCGCCGGCCCGGGGCACGGTGCATATCCACGCGAGGAAAACAACCGCCAGGGCTGGAAACATTGTGATCAGGAATCGTTTCATTTTCCTCTCCTGAAGCAGATTCTGAGAAGTTATTTCGATTTCGATAGCGATCCCGATAGCGATTTGGATAACCCCGGCACGGGTTTTCCCCTTCCCCCTCGACGGGGGAAGGTCGGGAAGGGGGTGTTGTCCCTCCCCCGTCAAAGGGGGAGGGAACCTTCAACCCAGGCTGTCCTGGGTAAAATCGTCCCCTCGGCTCCTGGTTCTATCGCTATCGCTATCGGGATCGGGATCGAAATCGTAGGGCATCCACGACAATTCCACCTTTCGCATTGCTTGCGGAGAGACCGTACGCTGCACCTCCCTGGTTTTCCGATCCCATGGAATGTCGATTTCGATACCGATCCCGATAGCGATTTGGATAACCCCGGCACGGGTTTTCCCCTTCCCCCTCGACGGGGGAAGGTCGGGAAGGGGGTGGTCATGAACAGTTACGATCCGAGCCCGATTTCGTTGATCCTCAGACGCATCATGGTGATGTCATCGCTCTGGGGCACGCCGCTGGAAAACGCCTGAACCGAATGCATCACACCCTCGATGAGTTCCTTCATGGGGACGTCCCGAAGGCGCTCCAGCTCCCGGACCAGGCGTTCATCGCCGAACAGCTCGTCCTCCCGGTTCATGGCCTCGGTCACCCCGTCCGTGTAGAGAAACAGGGTGTCCCCCCGGTTGAGTTGCAATGTTCTGGATTGAAAAACAAAATTCTCCACCACGCCCAGTGCCACGCCGCCGGTCATCTCCATGGGTTCTATCTCCCCGCCGGCTCGAAGAATGTAGGGAGGATTGTGCCCGCCGTTGGCATAGGACAGCTCTCCGGTGCGAATGTCGAGAATGCCCAGGAACAGGGTCACGAACATCACGGACGGGTTGTCCATGGCCAGGTCCTCGTTCACCCGGCTGAGCACGGCGTCGGGAGTCAACCCCCGAGTGGCCTTGGTCTTGATCAGGGTATTGGTGATAGCCATAAAGAGGGATGCGGGCACACCCTTGCCCGACACGTCTCCCACGGTGAAGCAGAGGTGATCCTCGTCCATGAAGAAGAAGTCGTAGAGGTCCCCTCCCACCTCCTTGGCCGGTAGGATGGTGGCGTAGATGTCGAACTCGTGCCGGTCCGGAAAGGGCGGAAAGATCTTGGGAAGGATCCCCATCTGAATGTCGTGGGCGATCTTGAGTTCGCTCTCGATACGCTCCTTGGCCGCGGTGGTCTCGGTCAGGTCCTGAATGTACTGCTTGAGAGAGACCCTCATGTGATCAAAGGAACCGGCCAGCCGGGCCACCTCGTCCCCTCCCCGGATCACCGGCAGATCCACGTCCAGGTTGCCTGTGGCGATCTCCGCGGATGCGGCGGAGAGCCTGCGCAGCGGGTTCGTGATGGAGCGCGCGATGAGGACGATCACCACCAGGAGGATGAGAAATCCCCCCAGGCTCAACACCAGGACGGTCTGATTCAGCCGGGTGATGTCCGCCAGGAGTTCGTCCTGCGGAAAGGCCACGCCCAGGGACCACCCGTTGGACGGGAGGGGCGCATAGGCCATCCAGCACTTCTTGCCGAAGACATTCGTGATGGGCACGAATCCGGACTCCCCGTGAATCATGCTTCGGCCCAACTCGCGAAGCCGGAGGTCCTCGCCGGCCTCGGCCACGCTGAAGATCGTCTCGTTCATGATGAGCCGATCCATGGGATGGGTGATGTAGGTCCCGTTCTTGGAGATGAGGAACCCGTAACCCGTCTCGGCGATCTGTATGGAGGAAACGATGTGCTGAAGCCACTCCAGAGAGATGTCCGCGGTCACCACCCCTCCGAATACCGGCTTGCCCGCTCTCATTCTGTAAAACGGGACCGAGTAGGTGGACATGACGATGTTGCCCGCCCCCTCGTCGAAGTAGGGCTCGCTCCAGACGGCGTACGACAACTCCTTGGGGATCTGGTACCAGTCCCAGTACAGGTAATCGTATGGGATATACGTAAACTCGATTTTTCCGGCGCTCTTGTACGCATACGGGGCAAACCGTTCGGCGTTTCGGCTGTACTCGAACGGGGCAAAGGCGATGGCCGAGCCGTACAGCTCGGCGTTTTCATGGACCAGGGTCTTGAGCAGTTCGATCAACTCGCCACCTGAGTAGGAGGCGGCACTCATGAAGCAGGCCAGATTCCGCGGAGTCTTTTCCGCTGCGGCCAGGACCTTGTCGATCCGGTTCACCGTGGCCTGCGCCAGGCTGAGGGCGTTCTTCTCGATGTTGCTGGCGATGATCCGTTTGGAGTAGACATAGTTGTAGGCGAAGACCCCGGCGAAGATCAGCGAGATGCTGGACAGGATCAGCAGCGTGAGCTTGAACGCCAGTCCCCTATTCTTCAGCATGACTCGTACAGTTCCGATAGAAGGTGTTGTATCGAGGGATCGTGTGAATCATGTCGTTCTCCAAAAGGCCCTGGGCCACCCGATAGTAGTCATCCCGGTTCAGGATCCCGATGGGCACGGTGGTGCCCTCGGGCTGAATGAGATCCCGCATGCGATCCAGCATCCACCTCTGGTGGACGCGCGTGGCCGGGACATAGGCGGACTTGAGGTTGCGCATGACGATATCCAGGGCCTCTACGGGATGGTCAAAGGCGTATCGCCACCCCTCGATGGAGGCCTGAACAAAGGCCTTGCAGAGTTCCGGATCCCGGTCGTGAGTCTCTTCGAGGGTGTAGATCCCGTCCTCAGGGAAGTTGAGGCCGTGCTCATGGAAGAAAAAGGTGGTCAGTTCCTCCGGGTTCAACCCGGTGTTGAGCATGGTGTGGTACTCGTTGTACCACATGGCGGATGCCACATCCACACCGTCCCGCAGAAAGAGGTTTACGGAAAACGACTGGCGCACGATCTCCACGTTCAGGTTGTACTTTTTAAAGAAGGCCCGGGGCTGGATCTGAAAGACCGGGCTCCAGAGACCCACCTTTTTCCCGTTCATGTCCTGGGGCGTCAGGATACCGCTGGACTTCTTGGCCACGAGCATGAGGGCGGAGCGCTGCATCATCTGAGCCACGTTGATGACCCGAATGCCCTTGGCCCGCATGGGGATGGTGGTGGAAAGCCAGAGGGTGGCGAAGTCGGCCTTGCCTTCCTCGAGGTATGTGTCCGCGGAGTGGTCCGGTCCGCCGGTAACAATGGTGAGATCAATGCCGTGCTTTCGGTAGATACCGCGTTCCTGAGCGATGTAATAGCCGGCAAACTGGGCCTGGGGCACCCACTGGGGGATGAAGACGGCCTTCTTGAGCTGCGGCCCTTCGGCCCGGGCGCCGAAAGGGATCAGCAGGCAAAGCGCTGCAAGCCCCGGAACCAGGACGCGGCTGAGCATGCGAACGGACACGTGCATCACGGCAGCCTGACGAGGCGGAATCCCAGGGTCTGGAAGGCCTGGTCCGGGTCGTTGCGGACCCGTGCGGCCGAACGGCAGTACCGTGAGTAGCTCCACCAGCTTCCGCCCCTGACCGCCCTTCTCTCGCCCACCTCGGGGCCGGCGGGGTCGGTCACCTGGCCTTGCGGATAATCGGCGAACCAGTCGTTGGTCCACTCCCAGGCATTGCCGTGCATGTCGTGCAGGCCCCATGGATTGGGAGGATAGGAGCCCGTCTTGACGGTCCGAAGCGGTTCCTTGCGGCCGCACTCGTTGGTCCAACTGTTGCCGAAGTTCGCCTTGTCACAGTCCGGCGCGTCCCCCCAGGAAAACCGCGTGGAGGTGCCGGCCCGGCAGGCATACTCCCACTCGGCCTCGGTGGGCAGGCGGAAGGAGCCCTGCGCCTTTTCGCTCAACCACTCGGCAAAGGCCTGAGTGTCTTTCCAGGATACGCACATCACGGGGTGATCTCCCTCCTGCGGGAACCCAGGGCTCTTCCAGTGGTAGCCTTTTCGCACGTCCCACTCCCCGTCCTTGAGGGACATGGAGCCGGTCTTCTCGGCCGTGCTCACGTAGCCCGTGTCCTTCACGAACGCCCGCCACTGGTCCAGCGTGACCTCGGTCTTCTGCATGTAGTAGCCTTGGGAGAGGGTCACCTGGTGCAAGGGCTCATCGGCTTCCCGGCCTTCCTCGTCCAATGGACTGCCCATGGAAAACGTCCCGGGGGCGATGTACACGAACACCATGCCCGGCAGTGGTGAAATCTCTTTCTCCGGCTCGGCCTGCGCCATGCCGGCCGCACCCATCAGCATGGAACAGAGGAACAATGCGCCCAGGATGGAGGCACGAATTCTGGGGATCATGACACCCTCCATAGATAGAATGATGAAAGGGAAAGGATACACACAGCCTAGCGGGGACACCGCCGCGATTCAAGTAAAATCCAGCATCCACCGGAAGGTCTCGACCGTGGCGCGCCCTTCAGGATGACCCCAGCCTCCACTGAAAGGTCTCGACAATACCTCGATGGAGGCCGGTCTCCGGCTCCCATCCCAGCACCTTCCGGGCCTTGTCCACCAGGAGGCGGCTCCGGGGAATGTCTCCGGGTCGAGCCGGCTCGGGAAGGGGTGTGGCCAGGGAAGCGTCCGGGGAAAGCCCGCACTCTTCGGCCGCATGAAAGATGTTCCGGTACAGATCCAGCGTCCGGGTCCCCACGTTGGTGCCGATATTGACCACCTCTCCGCGGCCCTTTTCGAGGGCGGCCAAGTTGGCCTTCACCACATCACCCACATAGGTGTAGTCCCGAATCATACCCTGCTCCTCGCCGGGAAAATGGTTGAGCACCGAGGCCCGCTCTTCGAGGACATTGTTCATGAAGACCGCCACCACCCCGGCCTCGGCGTGCGGAATCTGCCTGGGACCGTAGATGTTGGCGTACCGGAGCACGGTGTAGCCGAGTCCGAACTGGTGATGATAGTAGGCCAGATAGTATTCCGATGCGAACTTGGATACCGCATAGGGAGACAGGGGTTTGGGCGGGCAGGCCTCGGAAGTGGGGTACTCCGGGGCGTTCCCGTACACGGCCCCCCCCGAGGAGATGAAGATCACCTTGCTCACGCCCGAGGCGACGGCCAGGCCCAGGAGGTTCAGCAATCCCCGGATGTTCACGTCTGCATCCAGCATGGGATCCGCCACCGAGACGGGCACGCTCATCTGTGCTGCATGGTGATTGAGGATCTCGGGCCGTTCCTCCTCGAATATGCGGGCCATGCCCTCGGAGCGAATGTCCTCCCGGTAAAAAACCGCATCCGGATGGACATTCTCCAGGCGTCCCGAGGAGAGGTCGTCCACCACCGCCACCCTGTGTCCTGCACGGATATACCCGTCCACCACGTTGGACCCGATGAATCCGGCTCCTCCGGTCACTAGAATCCGCATGATACCTCCCTGTCCTGTGTGCGATTTCGTCGCTTATACCACGATCTGCAGGAAAGCTCCACGAGAGATCTGAGATCTGGGGGACGACCTTAAATACAAAAATAACTCAATTCCGAGGTATAGTTATTGAGTTATTTAAGGACGTCCCCCTCTTTTCCTTCAAAACAACAACGGCGCCCCCAGAATGAAGATGAAGGGGATGGAGACCAGGGACACGGCGAAGCTGCTGAACATGAACTGGTTGACGAGATGCCGGTTCCCCCCTGCCCGTTCCGTCAGGATGGGGACCGCCGTGACCGGAGGCACGACCGCCTGGAGCACCATCAGAAAGGCGATGTTGTCCGGAGGGCGCACCACGGCAATCAACCCGAGGGTGATCAGCGGAAACAAGAGGTTCTTCACAAGGACGAACTTTCCCACCTCCCAGGGATAGAATCGCCCTTTATCCATGAAGTCGACGTACATGCTGCCGCCGAGGATCAGCATGAGGAGCGGCAGCGCCATATCCCCGATCATTCGGATTGCGGACACGGCGAAGTCGGGGATGATGGACCCGGCCCCCACGAGTCGCAGGATTGTTGCCGCGGCCGTGGCCAAGAGGACCTTGTTGATGATCTTGCTCCAGTCGAGGGTCTTGGCGGCTTTTCCGAAAAAGAGATGGGCGGTGCTGAACAGGAGGGAGGGAAACAGGAGCGTGAAGAAGAAGAGTTCCACCACATGGGAAGATCCGCGGCCGAATATCCCGGTGATAATGGCGAGAGGGAAGAACAGGCCGTTCTGAAAAAAGAGGCTGACCGCGAACTCTTTCCGCGTCTCACGCGAGGACAGGAGGGAAAAGAGCGCCGTGAGGATGGCGAGATAGACCGTAAACCCGACCCACCAGAGCGGGAGAAGCCACCACCCCGGGAGCTCCGAGGGCTTGAACCCCTCCAGGATATTGACAAAAACCAAGGCGGGGAGAGCGATGTCCACCGCGAGGATCGATAAGGCCCCCAACGCCTCTTTGGGCAAGACACGCCGGCCGATGGCCCACAAGCCGAGGACTCCCATCCCCAGGAGTAGGGCCACGGACTCGAATGTGGAAAACAGGACGTGCGCGTTCATCCGTCTATTATAGGGGATCGCCCGTAAAAATCATCGTTTCTTCTGCACAGGGGAGCGTTCTTTACCGGCGGTCCCCGCCTCCTCGGGTTGACCGCATCCCGCGAGCGGGCTATCCTGTGAGGTGTCCGCCTGTGCATTGGAGAGCATATCAAGAAGGAGAATACGACATGGACATTACATTGAGTCGCTTTGTGGACCTGTTTATACTTTACGGAATCAAGGTGATCGCCGCCGCCGTCATCTTCATCATCGGACGCTGGGTCGCGGGCCTGTTCCAGAAGATCGTCGGCAAGGTCATGGACAAACGGAACGTGGATGCCACCGTCTCCTCCTTTGTGGGACACCTCATCTACTACGCGCTCCTGGCGTTCTTCATCCTCGCCGCGCTCGGGCAACTGGGCATTCAGACCGCCTCCTTCGTGGCCGTGCTCGCTGCGGCCGGCCTGGCCATCGGTCTGGCCCTGCAGGGCTCCCTGGCCAACTTCGCGGCCGGTTTTCTCCTGCTCATCTTCCGGCCATTCCGCGTGGGCGATTACATCGAAGGCGGCGGAACCGCCGGAACGGTGGAGAAAATCCAGCTCTTCACCTCCCAACTGACGACCCCGGACAACAAGACCGTGATCGTGCCCAACTCCGCTATGACCGCCGGCAACATCGTCAATTTCTCCACCAAGGGGACGCGCCGGGTGGACATGGTCTTCGGTATCGGATACGGGGACGACATGGACCGGGCCCGGGAGATCATTCAGGAGATCATCGCGTCGGACGAGCGCATCCTCAAGGATCCCGCGCCCGTGGTGGCCGTCTCCGAACTGGCGGACAGCAGCGTGAACCTGGTGGCCCGGCCATGGGTCAAATCAGGGGACTATTTCGCAGTGCTATGGGAACTTACCGAGAAGGTGAAGAAGCGGTTTGATGAAGCGGGGATCTCCATTCCTTTTCCGCAGCGCGACGTGCACATCTATGAGCACAAGGAATGAGGAGGACATTATGCCCGAAACCAAATGCTCAAGCTGTAAGCTTCGGGCAAGGTACGATAAGAACCCCCGGTCCATCCTGGGCCGGTTGTGGCGGTGGCATGCATCCTGGTGCCCCGGATGGAAGGCCTACATGGCCTCGCTCCCCGTGGAGGAACGAGAACGCCTGGCCTCGGCTTACGGTCTCAAGGCGTTTCCGGACTCCTGATGGGCCGCCCTTTCTGCGGCGGCTTTCATTGACAACCCGGACTGAGCACCACATAATCGTACATGAAGAATGGAGTGGGTCGCCGGCCTGTGGTTGCGGTGGCCGGCGTGGGCCGACAAAGGCCCCGACCCAGCAAGGTCGCCCTTTCCCCCTGCAACAGGCGACGAGTTACGCACAAACCGATTCAGTTCAACGGAGGGACATCATGAGACAGAACACCTGCATTCGGGGTATGGCTATTTTCCTGGCAGTGATCCTGGCAGGAACACCATGGATCACGGGTTGTTCCAACCCAAACAAGGCCAAACAGGGGGCGGTCATCGGAGGACTGGGTGGGGCTGCCGTAGGCAGTCAGTTGGGGCACCGCGACGACCGGGGCAGAAACGCCCTGATCGGCGCCGGCATCGGGTTTCTCCTGGGGTATGCCATCGGGAACGAGTGGGACAAGCACGACCAGCAACAACTGGGCAATACCCTCGAGTACAACAGAACGGGCACGACCCGCGAGTGGGTGAATCCGGATACAGGCAACTCGTACTCCGCCACCCCTACCCGGACCTATCGCCAGAACGACAGGGACTACCGGGACGTGGAGATCGACGGGTACGTGGACGGCCGGCGGGAGACCATTCACGCCACGGCCTATCGTCAACCCGACGGCACCTGGCAGCTTCTGCAGTAGCAGGGCTCCCGCCGGTTTTCCTTTCTTCGGCCTCAGGCGTTTCGCCCACAAATCAGCTGTTGAGCTGTTGAGGGAAGACAAAGGGCGCTACACCGGCGGAGTCGGTTGCCTGGCACAGGCCCTGATGCAGGGTTCCCCCATCGAGAGGGAAGGGGAACCCCGTGCCCGGGGTTATCCAAATCGCTATCGGGATCGCTATCGAAATCGATATTCCATGGAATCGGCAAACCCGTCAGGTGACGCGCAGGGTCTCTCCTCCAACGATGCAGAAAATGAAGCGACTTCTGGATGAACCACGATTTCGATACCGATTTCGATAGCGATAGCGATGGAACCCGGAACCCCCTTCCCGAGGACCCAGATCTCTTCTCCCTCTCCTTGACAACCCGAAAATCATGCTTACCTTATCTTCGTCTATTTCAGATATTTTTGTGATTTCAGTTGGTTAGCGGTCCAACTCGCCTTGCAGAACCCCCATTGACAAGGGACGGGCCAAGACCCGTCCCGAAGAATTCCTATTTTCCCAGGAGGAGAAGTGACGATGAAGCTCAGACCGTTGAACGACAGGGTGGTTGTCATCAGGATGGAAGAAGAAGAGAAGACCGTCGGAGGAATCATCATTCCGGACGCGGCCAAGGAAAAACCCCAGCAGGGCAAGGTCATCGCCGTAGGCCCCGGCAAGGTCGATGAGAACGGCAAGCTCGTTCCCATGGCGGTCAAGAAGAACGACCGGGTACTCTTTGGAAAATATGCGGGAACCGAGATCAAAATCGATGGCGTCGAGCACACCATCATGAAAGAAGACGACATTTTGGGAATTGTCCAATAACCGTTCAGGAGGTGGTGCACCATGGCAGGCAAGGAGATCAAATACAGCGCAGAAGCCAGGGAAAAGATGCTCCGGGGTGTGGATACCCTGGCCAATGCGGTCAAGGTAACCCTGGGTCCAAAGGGCCGCAACGTACTTATCGAGAAGTCGTGGGGTTCCCCCAAGATGACCAAGGATGGGGTGACCGTGGCCAAGGAGGTCGAACTGGAAGACAAGTTCGAGAACATGGGGGCCCAGATGGTGAAAGAGGTGGCCTCCAAGACCTCTGACGTGGCCGGCGACGGAACCACCACGGCGACCATCCTGGCCCAGTGCCTCTTTCGGGAGGGATCCAAACTCGTTGCCGCCGGGGTGAACCCCATGGCGGTCAAACGCGGCGTGGACAAGGCGGTGGAAGCCGTTGTCGGGGAACTGAAGAAAATGGCCAAACCCACCAAAGAAAAGAAGGAGATCGCCCAGATCGGGACGGTTTCGGCCAACAACGACGCGACCATCGGCGAGATCATCTCTGAGGCCATGGAAAAGGTGGGCAAGGAAGGCGTCATCACCGTGGAAGAAGCCAAGGGCATGGAGACCACGCTGGATATCGTGGAAGGCATGCAGTTCGACCGCGGTTACCTGAGCCCCTACTTCGTCACGGACCAGGAGCACATGAAGGCCGAGCTGGAAGACCCCTACATCCTGCTCCACGAAAAAAAAATCAGCTCCATGAAGGACCTGGTCCCGCTCCTGGAGAAGGTCGCTCAGAGCGGCAGGCCGCTCCTGATCATCGCCGAAGACGTGGAAGGAGAGGCCCTGGCCACCCTTGTGGTCAACAAGCTTCGCGGCACCCTCAAGAGCATGGCCGTCAAAGCGCCGGGCTTCGGGGACCGCAGGAAGGCCATACTTCAGGATATGGCGGTGCTCACCGGCGGACAGATGGTCAGCGAAGACCTGGGAGTCAAGCTCGAGAAAGTCACGCTGGAGGACCTGGGAACGGCCAAGCGTGTGACCGTGGATAAAGACAACACCACCATCGTGGACGGCGGCGGAAACCGAAAGGCCCTCGAAGGACGGGTCAAGCAGATCCGCGCGCAGGTCGACGAGACCACCAGCGACTATGACCGGGAGAAGCTCCAGGAACGACTGGCCAAGCTCATCGGCGGGGTCGCGGTGATCAATGTGGGCGCCGCCACCGAGGCGGAGATGAAAGAGAAGAAAGACCGGGTGGAGGACGCCCTCAACGCCACTCGAGCCGCCGTGGAAGAAGGCATTGTCCCGGGCGGCGGCGTAGCGCTGATCCGTTCCATGAAGGCCCTGGACAAGCTCACGCTCGACGGGGACGAGCAACTGGGCGTGAACCTGGTCCGGCGGGCACTGGAGGAACCGGTCCGCCAGCTCGCGAACAATGCGGGATTCGAAGGGTCCGTGGTGGTGCAGAAGGTCATGGCCGGCAAGGCCGACTACGGTTTCAACGCCGACACGGGCGAGTATGAGAACCTGGTGGCCAGCGGGGTCATCGACCCCACCAAGGTCACACGGTTCGCCCTGCAGAACGCGGCGTCCGTGGCGGGCCTCCTCTTGACCACCGAGGCCATGGTGGCTGAAAAGCCCGAGAAGAAAAAGTCCGGGGGCCCGGCCATGCCGCCGGACGACATGTACTAGACCTCGTTTTTTCGCGATTGTTCATGCGGCCGGGCGGAATATCATTCCGCCCGGCTTTTTTTTCGCCGGTCTCTTGCCCTTTCGCGGGCAGGGGGTTTCCCTTCAACTCAGGACCGAATCCACGGCACCGGTTTTCCCCTTCCCCCTCGACTCCGTAGCACCAGGTCGCAACCCCGGCAGGGGTGTTCCGGATTTCATCGCTATCGCTATCGCTATCGAAATCGGGATCGAAATCGTGGTTCATCCAGAAATCGCTTCATCTTTGGTATCCCGTGGGAAGAGACCCTGCGCGGCACCTGATCGGTTTCCCAATTCCATGAATGTCGATTTCGATAGCGATCCCGATAGCGATTTGGATAACCCCGGCACCGGTTTTCTCCTTCCCCCTCGATGGGGGAAGGTCGGGAAGGGGGTGGTCAGGTGGTCAGGCCGCGCCTTCTCGCCACCCCCACCCTGTCCCTCCCCCGTCAAGGTGGAGGGGACCCCCTAGGCAGGTCCAGTCCCAGTTTCGTCCTTCCCCTCGACGCTGCACCAGTTCACAACCCCGGCAGGGGTGTTCCGGATTTCATCGCTATCGCTATCGAAATCGGGATCGAAATCGTGGTTCATCCGGAAATCGCTTCATCTTTGGTATCCCGTGGGAAGAGACCCTGCGCGGCACCTGATCGGTTTCCCAATTCCATGGAATGTCGATTTCGATAGCGATCCCGATAGCGATTTGGATAACCCCGACAGGGGCTTTCTCTACTCTCATCAACACTGCACCTGATGGCAACCGACTCCGCCGGTGTAGTGCCTTTTGTCTTCCCTCAACACCTTAACACCTCAACACCTCAACACCTTCCTTCCCCTATCTTCATTTTCCTCCCCTTGACAGCTTTCCAGCGATGCTTATCTTTCTGTTCAAGATACAACAATTTGTTTTCGTTGGTTTTTATTCGCATTTCCCCTTTTCCGGAAAAGAGGGTGTGCCAAAAAAAGCAGGCTCCGGCGGCAAGGCCGGACCAGAGAAAAAGGAGGGATGCATCATGATACTCAACAGAGTGACCCGATGGCCAGGATGGACGTTGAGAACTCCTCAGAGCGACTTGGAAAGGCTGAGGCAGGAGATGGACCGTTTGATGGGAGGTCTGGACCAGGGTATCTTCCGGACCCAGGGTGCGGGCGTGTTCCCCCTGGTGAATCTGACCGAGGACAAGGAACACTTCTATCTGCGGGCGGAACTTCCCGGAATACAGGCCTCGGATGTGGACATCTCGGCCACGGCCAAGACCATCACGATCTCGGGAGAGCGCAGGATCCCGGCCGAGGAGGAAACGGCCCGTTATCACCGCCGGGAGCGCGAGGCCGGTCGGTTCAGTCGCGTCATCAACATGCCCGACGCCGTGAATCCCGCCCAGATCGAGGCCCAATGCAAGGACGGCGTCCTGACGATCACCATTCCCAAGGCCGAGGAGGCCAAGCCCCGGCAGATCAGCATCAAGACCTCATGACATGGATAGAAGGGAGGGATGCAGAATGAAAGAACCAACCAAGGCCCTTCAGGCAAAAGACAAAGAGCAGGTGGCGACTCCGGTGGAGCAGACCAAGCCCGGACTCACCTTCACGCCTGCAGTGGATATCTTTGAAACGGAAAAAGGCCTGACCCTGGTGGCGGACATGCCCGGTGTCAAGGCCCCGAACCTGAGCATCGACCTGCACGAAAACATCCTCTCTCTCATGGGAGAGGTGACGCCACCGGAAGGTCCGGAGGAGATGGACCTGTATCGGGAGTACCAGACGGGGCGTTACGTGCGGGAATTCACGGTGGGTGAACTCATCGACCGGAGGAAGATCGAAGCGGAACTCAAGGACGGCGTGCTGCACCTCACCCTGCCCAAGGTGGAGGCGGCGACTCCGAGGAAGATCGAAGTCAAGGCCGGCTGATGACATGCCTCCCCGTCCCGCAACGCGGGACGGGGAATTCCCTGTCCGATCACGAGGCCCGGAGGGTGAAAAATTTCGAATACCGCCCATCCATGTCCTCGGGATCGATCCTCTCGTACTCCTCCTCGAATTCCCTCCAGACCAGTTCCAGCGTGTCCTTCAGTATCGCCGATGTCTCCGCGTCGGATTCCCCGGCAAAGGCCATAAAATCCTCCACAAACCCGGCTCCCGGAACCGACATGGAACCCGTGGTCCCGCCGACCCCTGCCTCAAGGCCGAGCGTCTCCAGAAACCGTGTGGCCTGGTCCGGCGTAATGGAAAAAAAAGACGGTTGGAGTTTCAGTCGCTGCCGCGCCCAGAGGTTGAAGAGGAGCGGCCGGAAGGAGAGGTCCGGGGAGGACATGAGATTCGGGCTGACAGGATAGATCTCCGTGATTCTGGCCAGCAGGGCGTCCAGGACCATGAGCCTTCGAATCACCTTCAGCGACTCTCCCAGATCGGACAGCCATTCGAAGTCCCGCCGTTCCTCGCCCCCTTGGCCTGCGGGTCCGACAAACAGGCGGGGTCTGGGTTCCACCACACCGGACAGGATTCCTCCCCAATAGGCGCCCCAAAACTCGGGCGAAAGATCGCGTGCGGCGAACCAGCTTTGCTTCAGCCAGCGTTCCGCTTCCCACTTTACCTTCAGCGCCAACCCGAAACCCACACGAAACAGGCTGATCAGGGAGTGACGTTCGAGAACCCCGGCCGCGGCGGCCGGATCCTTGCCCCCCAGTCGTTCCAGTCCCAGGTTCACATAGGAGGAGGCCCTTTGGCAGGTCCGTATGAGGGTATCCAGATCCGGGGTCAGATCGCCGTCGGCCGACAGGATCTGGTTGCAGAGCCCGGCAAACTCCATGCGGATTCGATCCAATGCGGGAGGATCCTGCAACAAGGCCACCGCTTCGGTGAGCACATTGCCGGGACCCACGTGCTCCAGGAACGCCGTGGGGACTGCGGGGGCATCCCCGTCAAAGGCCTCACTCGGGAGGGCCGCGGGCATGTGCCGTTCCAGAACGGCCGGGTCGAGCGGGGCATAGACGGCCCGGGCCTCTTCGGCCGGCAGAAAGCCGTGCTCGGCGAGCCGGACATTGCGAAGGCGGTACATCCCCTCTTCCAGCTCAGCCGGGAGGACGCCAGCCAGATCCAGGAGCAGGGCCTGATAACGGGTATGATCCTCTTCGGCCATGACCCGCAGGAGGTGTTCCAGGTGGACCTGCCGGTCCGGATCGAGCGGCCGGACGTAGTAGGTCCCGTCTACGGTGAAATATCCGTCCGGCAGGTTCCAGAGTTCCTCTTCATCCTCGATGACCACCACATCGACGCTTCGAAAGAGGTGGTAATAGGCCAGAGACTCACCGCGGCTGAAGAGCCACCGCACCAACCGCCCGGGATCGGCCTGGACCAGCCGGCCCAGCCATTCTTCCGACACGTCCAGGTCCAGCCGGTCCCCCTTCCAGATCTCCAGGTCCAGGACGTACTGCCATTGTTCCTCCGAGGCCAGTTCCAGGAGAACCAGGGCATCCTGGTCATCGACCTTCTTGAGTATCCAGTAGAAGTCCTCGGCCGACAGGGCCCGAATCTCCTGTTGCGGGTGATCCAACCCGTTGATCCGCTGAATGATATCGCGACCCGACAGGCTCCGAATCCCCTGCAGCAGAGGCTTCGCCTCGGCCGGTAACGCTGGATTCACGACATGCTTCGGTCCCGTGGTGTCTGTCCTCATGGGATAGCGGCCCCTTCATCATCCGGGCGGCCCGACCTCCGGGCAGCCGAAAAACCCTGAATCACGACTCTTCGATCTCCTTGAGGCGCGCCGCGGCCAAGGCTCTCATCTCGGGGACCTCGTCCGGATCCTCGGCGATCTGCATCAGGGTGGACCGCTCCTTCACCTTCCTCAACGTTCGTATGCGGACCTCCATCAGGCTCTTTCCCTGCTTTTTCAGGCTTCCGCGCCGCCATGCAGCGAAGAAGAGGAGGGAGAGTGCCATGAGAACGATGGCCAGGACCGTGACCGGCATTCTCCGGGAAGGATCCACCGACAGAAAAGAGACGTCGGCGAGCCCGGCGGCCAGAAAGAGCGCTCCTGTCAGGAGCATGAACGCCATCACCATCACCGGGAATGCGGACTTCAGATTCATGCTGTCCCTCCATGAAAAACTATAGATATCAATACTATAATTCGGCCACTATGGTGTCAAGAGGCTTTTTGGCGGGGAGGGAGACCGCCCCCTTCCCGACCTTCCCCCGACAAAACAGGTGTTGAGGTGATGAGGTGATGAGGGAAGACAAAGGGCACTGCACCGGTGGTGTCGGTTGCCTGGTACAGGCCCTGATGCAGGTTCCCCCGTCGAGGGGGAAGGAGAACCCCCGTGCCGGAGTTATCCCCATCGAAATCGAAATCGGGATCGCTATCGAAATCGACATTCCATGGAATCGGCAACCACTCAGGCGACACGCAGGATCTCTCCCCAAGCGATGTCGAAGATGGAATGATTTCCGGATGAACCACGATTTCGATACCGATTTCGATTTCGATAGCGATGGAACTCGAAACACCCCTGCCGGGGTTGCGACCCACGGCCCCTAATCATTGAAACCGGCCGCTGCCGCGCAACGACGCCCGTTCCATTTGCCTCCGCGTTCCAGCCGTGGTATGTTCCCCCACTCGGCCGGAAGCCACAGATGAGGAAGACATCCCTTCCCGCTTCGCCGGCACATGGTTTCCAAGGAGATTGCACCGACATGAAAGAACTGCTTCAGCTTCAGTTTTCAGGGGGAAAAAAGGTGGACGCCCGGTTTCCGGACGTGGTCGTTCGATCGGATCAGCCCGTGGACGAGGGTGGGGAGGGCTCCGCGGCCCAACCCTTTCAGCTCTTCCTGGCGTCCATCGCCACCTGCGTGGGCGTTTATGCAGTCAGCTTCTGTGAGGCCCGGGACCTCTCTACGGACGGCCTGGCCCTGAGCATGAGGGGCGCCTTTGACGAGCAGAGGAAGCGCTACTCCAAGTTCACCCTTCACGTGGTCCTGCCCGACGGGTTCCCCGAAAAATACCGCAAGGCCATCCTTCGCGTCATGGACCAGTGTTTTGTCAAGAAACACATCGTGGACCCGCCCGAGTTTGAACTCATCGCCGACCTGCCGTAGTCTTCTGCAGGCAACCCAACCTGCAGACCGGTCGCCCGGGCTTCCGGAGAGCGACGGAAGGCTCAGGCATAGCCGGAGCCGTGAATGCGAAGGTAGTTCTCCATGAAGACCTTCCTTTGGATCTCCTCGTCCCGAATCATTCCGGCGGCGAACGACATGTACTCGCCGGTGAATTCGGGGGAACCTACGATTGCGTCGGTCCCGAACAGGATTCGGTCCGGGTACGCCCCGATAAAGGCCGCGTAGGCCTCGGGCGCCTGTCGCATGAAAGGAAGCAGGGAGGAAAAATCCGTGTACACGTGATCCAGGCGTTCCAGAAGACCGGCCATTTCTTTGCGGGAGAAACCGAAG
>Ga0209163_1001401_pt1 | contig 26569 bp, 10 predicted proteins | sample MTBAKSrepl2MetaG_FD_187457 | JGI IMG/M metagenome (GOLD analysis project Ga0209163, IMG submission 187457) | Enrichment culture microbial communities om Arthur Kill intertidal strait, New Jersey, USA, that are MTBE-degrading - MTBE-AKS2 (Arthur... | ecosystem: Environmental > Aquatic > Marine >...
TCTAATTTCGTATCGCACTATTTCACCATCTGGATCGTTTCCGTTCCACGAGAAAGCATTGCTTGACTCTTCCGTTTCTCCTTCAAGGCCACCGGTCTTTGTCACTGCTGGTGGCACATTGGGAGGGTCGTAATTGAAGCTCCAAACTATGATTTCCGAATAGGCCCCTTCATTGTCCTGAGCCCTTACTTCAAATGTATGCTCGCCTTCGGAGTATTCGCTCCATGTATACCCGGTTTCGTTTCCGTTGCTCTCCCAGTCAGCGAAGTCTTTTCTAAACTCATATCTTATGATTGAACCGTCGGCGTCACTTCCCGACCATAAGAATGTACAGCTGTCCGTAGTTACTTTGCCGCTAGCTCCATCGAGCTTCACAACTTCGGGCGATTTGTTCACTGCTGGACAACCGAGCAGCAGGAAAATCAAAGACAAAGACAGAACGAACAGGATATATTTCTTCAAGTTACTCTCCCCCTACTAAATGCTCCAAACAGAGCTGGCTAAATAACAAGTTGGCAAATTCGAGAAACAGATGAGGCCAATCCAATCGTTAATTACATAACATGACGATGCAATACGAAAGAACCGTCAGAACGACTACATATGATTAGTTTATCATCTGAATATTCCATCGGGTCTTTTCGAAATGTCATTTCCGCTACCGGTAGTTATCCGCCGTCGCTCTTGACGAATGAATCCTCGCGTAGTTCCCTGAAAGCAAGTTCAAGTTCCTCATTTGTGTTCATAACTATGGGGCCTCCCCATGCAATGGGCTCTTTCAAAGGCTTCCCTGACAAAAGAAGAAACCTAATTCCCTCTGTCCCTGCTTTGATCCAAAATTGCTCGCCCTCACCAAAGAGAACTGCTCGCTTGCTCTTGATGACTTCGGGTTGGCCAGGATCAAAACTGCCACTGCCAAGAAGAATGTATATGAACAGAGTGGATCCATCCTCAGACTTGTATGACCATTCCTTCCCCGCATCGAGCAACACGTCAAGATATGTGGCTTTCACGTACCTGCCTTCAAAGGCTCCTGTTGATTCCTTGTAAGACCCGGCGATTACTTTTATTCTTGCGCCTTCTTCAGTTACAATCGGAACGTTTTCACTTCTTATATCACCGTATCTCGGATCAGTCATCTTATCCTTTGCCGGAAGATTCAACCACAACTGAACCCCAAGCATCCTCTCTGCTGGCTTGGGCATCTCCTGATGGATAATTCCCGAACCCGCGGTCATCCACTGACAGTCACCATCTAGTATCTCTCCTTCGTTACCAAGGCTGTCACCGTGTTCGATAATCCCGCTAACAAGATAAGTTACGGTCTCAATACCCCTATGAGGATGCCAAGGGAAACCCTTTACATAGTCCTCCGGGTCAGTGGAATCAAAGGCATCCAGCAGAAGAAAGGGATCAAAGTCCTCAACGTCTCTATGACCCAAAACCCTAACGAGTTTTACCCCGGCCCCATCAACGGCAGCTCTCCCCGTCACGATCTTGCTGATTTTCCGTATTCTGCTCATTGTCATTCTCCTCTTAGCTCCGCGACGGATTCCCATATATCAGTACTAAGAACCTTCTCGCAGAAAATGGTATTTCCAGATCTCCAGCATTGAATGACCTTCTGTATGAATCTCATCATCTATTATCCCAGATAAGCCTGTAAGAATAACCTCAATTAGTTATATCACAGACAATAGGAAGGCCGGACCTTGTTTGGTCCGGCTTTAAGGGATGGGGTGAGAAAGGTAATGAAAGTTTCCACTGTCAGTCCTGCTGTGCCCGGTGATTAGTCGCCTCTAACTGCACTTCTATGTCGGGGGTCATACTTACCTTTTGGTTCTTCAATTCATCTTCAAATAGATTTTAAGAGAGGATTTTGGGAGTATTGTCGCAGAAGTATGGGAAAAGATGAGAGATAACCTGAAAGTTGTCTTCATTTCTGCAAACCTCGATGAAACAGCACGGCATGCCCAGAAAGGGAAGATTGAGAAATCTGCAGATCACTGGGTGCATAATGATTCGATCTCTTTGGATTCACAGGAGATGATGATAGAATTCCGGTGTGCACTAAATATCTAGGATCAATTTTGCAAAGAAGATGAACCGGTCGGAAAGGTGTCGTTGCCGGAGGTCATAGACACCATCCGGATGCAATGAATACGAATTAGTATTCGGCAACAGTCGCTATCTGTGAATCCCCTTCTAGATGCCCGTTATCCTTTCATCCTCTCACAAAATCGTATACACCTACCTGTCGATACTTACAGAGAAATGTTCGAAGTTCGTGCAAATTTCCCTTTGCTTTGCAGTTTTCTCTTTGTTTTCTAAATGGAGAGACACTTTTGGATACTTGTCTGAAAGCATATTCTGATCTTGAAAAGAACAGTTTTCTTCAGCCGAGCTTACAGAGATATTTTGAAATCGTCTGATAATCTTGAAAACTTCAAGGAGGTATGAATATGAAACATCTGTTGGTCCTTCTTTTCGTGGTGCTTTCGACCATAGTCTATTGCAGCGACCCCTACTTCACCGAGGAGAATGTTAACCTGTTTATTGAACAGCTCGAGTCGGAAGGGTTCATCGTGCAGCAAGGTACATTTTACTCATTCGATATGCCCGATCTCTTCTCAAATTACATTACGCCCAGCTGTTACGGAAACAATGCCGATACACCTTACTGTGTTTACTATATGCCGCCGGCTCCCTCTCAAACTGCCAAGAATACCTTCCCTTTCACTTTCAGACTTAGGGAAGACGAAGCTGTGGTTTTTCTGGGATGGACTCCCCCAGAAGTGAAGTATTTCAGTTACGAGACACTTCTGATGTTTCGATACCTGCCATATGTCGAAGGACCAGTAAGGATATTCGGAGGTGTGGGAGACACGGTGAACATAACAAACGTAAAGGCGGGAGATTCCATTCTTGAGAAGACAGCCGGCACTGTGTACAATGCCCCAATGATAATAATTACAACCCCCGACAGAAATGTCGACAGGATTATCAGAGAGACTGCCAGAGAAGTCGGTTTTACCGAGGACATAATGAACACAGACGTTGTGCCTTCGGTTCTGCTGAATCTAGGAATCGAAGAGGACTGTGACGAACTCATAATAGGCGCACGTTTCGCATTCTTCAATAATCCGGATGACAAAGCCTACGCATTGGATCCCTCCGCTCTCGAAGACGGGAAATTCTGGATGGAGCCACCCTACAGTTCAAACCGTAGAGGATGGGTCTTACGTGTAACACCGTCGGATCCAATTGAACTTGATCCCTACCCTGTTCCGAATCTGACCCCTAGAGATACGGGAGATTATTCGGAGTTAAACCTCAAATCGACAATGGACAGTCTTGAAGAGGCAATTATTTATCACTACTCGGATCTGAACGCAGATGTTTTGCGAACTTACAGGTGGGTAGATATAAGTTACCATGCGATCCAGAACAATACCGACGTCCTGGGAGACAGCAGAGATGCAATCTATCTTAAAAGTGATCCATTTGCCCTCGAAGAAGACCCGGATGATTTTGCTATAGTATTCGGGCCTATTCACTCTCTTACGGGAAAGGCTATCTACTCGAGTTTTGTTGTCTATTCAAATGATCTTGTAAAGGACCTGCTTCCTTACGAATCACGTATCCTTTATGGATTCCTAAGCATTAACAGCGAAATGAGTGCCGAAACCAAGCTCGGATTGCCGGGAAGTGCGGAGAGATTTCTTCCTGACGATCCAAGTGCAAAGTATTTCTACGTTTGGAAAGTATCCAAGAACAATCCCGATAATGAAGACTACTGCCTCTTATTACCGGAACCGACATTGAAAAGGATCACATATGACGAATTGATGATAGGCTTCCGTGCTTATGTAAATCCCACAACCGGTGTGGGGCCATCTTATGAAGAGATACTGATGGATAAAGTAATACATTTCAGTCCAAAAAAGTAGTCCGTCAATGACCCGTGGTCAGGGGTAGGAGGTTTGGGGTTGGTCAGGAGCAAACAATTAGTTGCAAGTTCCAAGTTGTGAGTTGTGAGAAGAAGGAAGATTAAAGCAATCTGATCAGGACCAACTTATTTCGTCATCCTGAAGCGCTCCTGTTCAGGATCTGGTCTTTCGAAAAACCGTGGTCGGAGGTTGGTGGTTAGCGTGTTCGTAAGAGCAAGAGAAACTGGTTGACCGCTGAGCGGTTCTCCGTTCTTCGAATAAAAGACCTGTTCTTCGTTCCAGAGCAAGGATCTGTTCTTCGTTCTTGGTCAAAATCGTAAAGCAAGAGCATTAAGATTCCGACCAGGAGCTTTGTCGGAATGACGGAATCTAGCCTTTTCGTAATAACCGTTAGTTGTCATCCCGAACTTGTTTCGGGATCTGGTTTTGATCCTCTCGACGGGGGACGGAGGACCGTTGACGGACAACGTTGTCTTCACAGCGATCAGCGGGTTTTTTCTCTTAAGCGCACAGCGGTTCTTTCCTTGCAACTCGGAACAGTCAACTCCTAACTGCTCTTCGAAGGACGGGGTCATAATCTTGAACTTAGTACCAGGGACGACCTTACTCCAGAGTGAGTTGATATGATGTAAGATCTTAGTTTTCATACCTCTGCATTCCTAAGAAATAGTTGACGTAAAACGGCAGAGGCTGCTCTTCACAGCGCTAAATACTACTTCTAAAGCAAAATCAAGAAAGGTTTTTCAGTATCTCTGTTAGCAATTTTGAGATATACTAATATGTAACAATATGAGCGATTGAATTATTATTTGGAATGAATTAAAATAGATAACTTATGTGTGTCCAGCAAGTTGAGCGGCTGGAATAATCGCAACTTTATTCTTGTGGGTGACCGATGGGTGAAAAGAGGATAGTCTCGTCAATATTGTTCATTGCTGTGATCCTTTCACTGGGTCTAGCTTTGACAAACTACGTAGATCCGACGGGATATCCGGCATTTTGGCCGGATAATCCAAGCCCCGCACTGGCATCCTTCGAATTTTCCACAACAGCCGATTTGCTTGACTATTACCCCACAGGAGCCTGGAGTGTGTCCGGTGGTCTGCTGAGTATTACCAGTAATGGACAGAGTCGCGCCATTCTTAATGGTAGTGAAGCCTGGACTGACTACTCTTTGAAGGTTCTTGCAAGGGTGGTCGGAGCGGAAGATTCCAGCTATAAGGTATTTGCTCGCACAACAGGAGGAGCCAGCGGTTTCGACGGATACGCGTTTGAAATAGACACGAACTATTCAAATCGATTCGCCATAAAGAGAATTGTAAATGGAATAGAGTCGGCAACCCTAATTACATCGGTAACCTCGACAGGTTTCGACTGGAATCAGTGGCAGGAAATCTCGGTAACCGTTATCGGAAATGAATTCAGCATGCATATCAACGGTATAGAGGTTCTCAGATACACCGACACGGAAGATCCCTATTTAAGCGGAAATGTAGGCCTAGGTTGTGATGGAACTATTCAATTAGAGTTCGACTACGTAAGAGTCTACAACGCTAGCGTTGATCTAAGAGAATGGATTCCATACACCTACTCAGGAGATCAGGTTTATGATGAATCAGGTAGTGCGGATGGTTCCAGCGGCGGATCTGTAAACCCTTCACAAGTAGATATCGTCAGCACGCCCTCTCTCCCCTCTGTAATGGTCTACTTCGACTCCGGAGTAATGATGTTCAGAATAGTACTGGGCGGAAATCCTCTTTCATTATCCGGGAGGGGCACTCCATATACATCTTCAACCTGGGTGATTCTTATTGACGTTGACGGAGACGGATACAGAGACTTTGCGGTCGAACTCGACGGAACGGATTCAGGAAACGCTCCTGACGATATAAGGATCTTCTACGGAGAAATCAACGACCAGTATCTTTATGACGGTGATATGCTTTGGAAGCAGGACAGCGCAAGGCACAGATACAATCCTACGGACAGCGACGGCGAGCCCGAAAAACCTGCGAACTGGGATGTAGATCCATCACCTTCTGTGTGGGATTTTTCGAGGACCAGGGTTACGGAATACAGTGATCCAATAGCCGGCACGGTTTACATTCTAGATATTCAGGTTCCTCTTTCGGCGCTTGACGCAACTGCAGTAGGCGGGCCGAAGCTCACAACCAGCTCAGTCTTCCAGCTTGCTTTCACCACAAGCGCCAATACAAACAACCCCGTTCAAAAGGACCTGGCTTATCAGGGAATTTTCAACATGGACACAAATAGCCCCGTTCTCTTTGGCGACCCTATAAACACTTCCGGACAGATAAGTCAGATCCCTCTGACATCGAAGATTACGGTAACGGGATGCGGCCCTTCTCTAGTCGAGGCCTTGGTACAGGATGCCAGTATTCTTGTCGATGGACAGATAAGTTCATCCGTCACGGGCGTGGAGTTCTTCTATTACTTTGATTTCAACGAAAACGGACTTGCGGATGACGGATTTGACTGGATATCAATTGGCAACGCTACTTCCGTTGACGGATTCAATCCTTGGAGATTTAGCTGGGACACTTCACAAATTCCCAGGGGGAATTACATAGTTAAATCCGTGGTTGTCGATTATCAGGGGAACACAATGGACTCGTATTTTCAGTATACAGACGGTGATTTACGACAGGTGGCTCTTTTTGAAAACACATGCAGCAGCCTCAATCTTTCGATTTCCGGCATAGTATTTGAAGATGTCGGAAATGACGGTTACTCATATGTCCCCGGAACAGATTTGCCCAAAGAGGGTGTGCGAGTACGGTTGTACAGAGAACTAGACGAAAATGAAACGCTTAGCAACGGTGATTCTTTCGTTGCTGAAACCGTTACAGATAACAGCGGCACTTACTCGTTCGGGGCTCTTCCGCCTTATAGATACTATATTGTTGTCAATTCAAGAGATATTGTTCCCGCAGGAATTAACGCAGGCTTCTCAGCGGAAGCTGCCTGGGCCGAACAGACTTTCAAACGCCAGTTTGTTGGCAGTTCCTATCAAGATTTGCAGGCATTCGGAGGCGTTAATGCTTTGGATTCTGACTTTTTTTCTTTTACATCGACAGCTGCAGGAGACAACAACTATCAGCATCAGTCCGTTGCAGATATTACCGAGGCGACAGAACCGATTAATGGAATCGACCACGGTTTTTCCTTCAATGTTGTCGTGAATTCTGCCGATTCCGGAATAAACGCTCCGGGCTCTGCGGGCAATCAGGGAACTTTTAGGCAGTTCGTACTAAATTCCAATGTAATAGAGGGACCTAACGCGGTTAAGTTCGTCTTGATGACGCCGCAGAATTCCACTTCAGGCAGCAACAGCTGGTGGACTATAAAGGCGGCTTCTGCTTTTCCCGGCATATCTGATGCGGGAACATCGATCAGCGGGATCGTATTCAGTGATAGTAACTCAGTTGAGAAGAGCAATCTTTCTTCGATTGCCGGAGGAGTGGCAGGAACCAGCAGAGTAAGTGTACCGGAGATCGCCGGGGCAGAGATCGAAATTGACTGCAACAACGTCACCAACTGTCTCATGACAGAGGGTACTGCATCGGATTTTTCTCTGTCAAGTATTGCTTTCTTCAACGCCGGAGGGTCCCTCGGGGACCAATCGGCCGCCCTCACAATCGAAGGACCAAATGCCAACCTGACCGGCCTGATTCTGGGATCCAGAGCAGATGGTACGAAACCTTCCGATGACCTCCTCAATCGAAGGTTTGGCCTAATATTCGGTTCGAGTGGTGACCTCTCGAACTCGTATATTGCTCATAACGGTTCCGGCCTTCTCATTAAGGGAAGCAGTGTCAACGCGCACGAGATCCTAGTATACGGAAATGGTATAGGATCCGCCGGAACTGACGGTAATGGGATAACAATAGTATCTCCTGCAAGTCAGATAAAGATCAGTAATTCTATAGTGGATCTGAACGGAGGAAATCATGCGGGCGTAACCCATGGAAACGGTGTTTACACTTTCGGAGATTTCGATGTCACATTGGAGAACCTCACTGTGAGCAGTTCAACGGCAAGCGGAATATCGCTGAATCTCTCCGAAAACATGACGGTACGTCATACGGCGATCCACGACTCTCTTTCCGGTCCCGGGATAAGGGTAAGCAATGACTCGGTAACTGGGAACTTCACACAGAACACATTTTACGGAAATAGAGGACTTTCAATAGACCTTCTGAGAAATGATTCAACCTCGATGATTGAGGGAGTGAACGAAAACAGCGGCAACCTAAATCCTGACTACGGAAACAGCGGAGTCGACCACCCGGTAGTCACAACAGCTTATTACTCCGACAGTTCTCTCCTTATAGAAGGATATGTTGGCGATTCAGTCGGAAGCGCTGTCTTCTCTGGCGCCATTGTGGAGATCTATTCGGCACTCGTTGGAGAGGGCGATGCCTATATGACTGATTCGTACGGAGAAGGCTTGAAATATCTCGGGTCGACGCTTGTGGACTCAAGCGGGAGCTTCTCCGAGACTATAGAGACTATCTCACAGGAAATCACAGTGACAGGAATAACGATTCTGAACGATTCTTCTTCAGAGTTTGGGCCGAACAAACAGATAGGCGCCGGATTGGCAATAAATGGCTACGTCTTCAAAGACTCCAACCAAAACAGGGCCATGGACCCTGGCGAACAGGGAATCCCCGATGTAAGAATCGAACTGTGGAAATACGAGACGGGCAACTGGTCTATGCAGGAATACACAGAGACCGATTCCGGGGGATTCTACTCATTCTCTGCCTCCCAGGGATCATACAGGGTCGTTGAAGATGCTCAGAATCTCTATGACTCGTCAACGGAAGGTTCCGATCCTGCGGGCTATATCTCTACAACTCCAAACTGGGTGGAGCTGATAGTTGAGAACTCCGATAGATCAGCCAATTTCGGAGACTTCAAGGGATTCATTGTAAAGGGGTTTGTTTTCGACGATTCGGGAGCCGGCCTACTGGAAAATGCGAACAACGCCGTCAAAGATTTAGGGGAAAAAGGAATTGCCGGTGCTAAGGTAGTTCTGAGAAACGGTCCCGACATCTACACTAGATTCACGGACCAGGATGGCATTTACAGATTCTATGTCTCAGGGGATCCGGCATACCCAATAGCAATAACTGAGTATGATCCTGGACAGTACACATCAACCGGCGATTACGATAGTGATGGATCTGATCCTTTGGAGGAAAGAAACAGAATACTGATCGCATCGGGAATAAACTCAGAAACTCTATACAGCTTCGCCGATGTGCGCAGACTCCTTCTCTCGAATATCAACAGCGCGTCTGGAAAGCCAAATTCCGTTGTCTTTTTCGATCATTTTCTAGATGTTTTCACTCCCGGTGCGGTCCACTTTGAGGCGGTTTCGGCTAGGGGCTTTGATACTAAGATTCATGAAACCAATTCAGCCGGAGGTATTATTGAAGAGTGGGACCAGACCAAAATCAGAGTTCCAGGATTGTACTATATCAAAGTCGCAGTAAGCGTTCCACTGGATGCCCCTAACGGAACGATGGACAGCATAATAGTCAGAGCTCTTCAGAACTGGGCCAACTCCAATGGAACCGACTCAGCCATGACGTCTGATACATTGACCGTTGGAATGGACGGACTTGTAATATCGAAGGAAACAAGGAATTTCACCAGAAGTTCAGTGTGGTCACTAGTCTCCGAAGGCAGGCCGGGGGAGGTTATAGAATACAGGATCTCCTTCTCAAACAGCGGCGTGTCTCCGATAAACTCTCTGATAGTTACCGATCCACTTGACAGGAACCTTGACCTGCTTCAGGAAAGCTATACAGTTGGAGAGCTTCAAGGAAATGTTTTTCTCTGTGTTGGAGACAATGTGTACTTACTAATAGCGGAAGAAAGCGGAGACACGAATCATGACCATGCTTTTGTGAATGAGAATGTACTTACTATAGAAGTAACTCGAATTGCAGGAGCGATTCAGCCCGGCAGCTCAGGCTGTCTGTTGTTCAAAGTGAAAATTGTCGAGTAATGTTTATGGGAGGGTTTTAGATGAGAAGGATAGTCTTGATGATTTTGCTGATTTTCGGATTGTTGGGTGCCACCGGTATTTCGAATGAAGAACCTGTGAAGGTTTCAATTGAAAGCTACAAGGTCTGGGATTCCAGATCTGCCACAGCCACATTCGAAGTGCTTGAGGAGGTCTTCCCCGGTGACGAAATCATGTATGTCCTTTCTTATGAGAATGTCTCTGATTTTGCAATACAGGGTCTTCAGATGGTGGGAATCATACCTGAGGGAACCTTCTACATAAAGGGAAGCGCAACCGGAGAAAAGAGGGAGCACTTCAATTGGGAAACGGTTGAATTAGATCTGCTTTTCAGTATCGACAATGGTGCTTCCTTTGCAAAACCACCTCTGTTTGTTGAAGAGATGATAGGAGGGATGACGGTAAAGAGAATAGTGAATCCAGCTACTTATACAAGCATTATGTGGGTTTACGCCAAAGATTTCAAGCCTTTAGATATTTTGAAAGTCTGCTACAGAGTAAAAGTGAACGAATAAAAATCCAGGAGGTGAGTCTATGAGAAAGAAACTTATTCTGGTTCTTGTCGCGGCGCTTGTTCTGGCAGCCGCGATGGCCGTGCCACCCGCTGCCGGCACGCAAATCAAGAACCAGGCGGCCGCAACTTACATTGACAACTCTGGAGTCGAGAGAACAATTCTCTCCAACCAGGTAATCACTAACGTCTTGCCGATCTACTCGGTGCTTGTGACACCAGATGTTATCGAACAGCCCGGTGCGGCAGGTCAGACTCTGAATTTTCAGTTTCGAGTCGACAATCTGGCAAACACATCGGACAGCTTCAACGCTACGGTCGTAATTGACAATGTCAACTCTACCTTTGAGCCGATCACACCGGAAGTCTATTACGATGAGAACGCCAACGGACTGGTAGATCCCGGTGAAGTCTTGTGGAGCCCGGGCATCGTTATACCGTCGAACGACTTCAGGTATGCCATAGTCAAGTACAGAATCCCAAGCGCTACAACGGCGGGCGCAACAGCGACAGTCTGGCTTAACGTCGACTCTGCAACCGACCCTGCAAACGCCTTCGATTTCGGCAACGAGGCAAACGCAACGGTCTACAACGATGCAGTAGTAAATCTCTACAAGTCAGTCGTTCCACAAGATGTAAGCGCAGGGGACACTGTCACTTATGTGATTTCCGGAAACAACTCCGGAAACAAAAGCGCCTTCAACATTGTAATAACCGATATTCTTGATGGAAACCTTACTTTCGTAAGCTCCGCTGACGCTCGACTTGAACATACGGCCGGTACGATAACTATAACTATCGGTGAGCTGCCTCCAGCAAACCAATTCCGCGTTGAGTTTCAGGTCACAATCAACGCCGATACTCAGTCGGGAATGATTGAGAATATTGCCACTATGCAATACGAAACTACCAGTAGCGGGATCGTCAGCAGAAGCTCAAATGTCTCAACAATAATGGTCGGCGGACCGGGATATGAAACCACTATGGTATGGATCGGCCCGTCCGGAGACCCCAGGGCCCTCGTAGAGACTACTGATAGATCTACGGAGACTGGCGTTGCGGGCACTCTAGTCTCTTTCGTCAACACCGTTGAGAACGCCGGCCTTTCAATTGATGTGATTGACGTTACGGTAGATGAGATAATACCTGCCGATCTCGAAGGAGTTGTGGCAATAGCCTTCTTCGCAGAAAACCTTACTCCGCTTCCAGACTCGAACAACAACGGAATGCAGGACTCCGGACCTATTGCTCCCGGAGAGACCTTTAATGTTGTTGTCAAGGTATTCGTCCCTTCGAGCATCTCTACGCCGGACGCATCGATAACGGCGATAGTCAGGGCGATTTCCTCGATCTCCAGTTCGGCTTCCGATACAACTTTAGATGTAGTCCATCCTATAACTACACCGGAAATCGCAATTGGAAATTATTCGGGAACCGCCACCGATAATACATATGACAAAACTCCTGTTAACCTTACGGGCGACCCCGGAACATACGTTTACTTCCCTCTGGACGTCGTAAACGAGTCTCAGGGGAGCGACACCTTCACTCTTTCCGCCGTCACTCCAGTGGGATGGACAGTCAGATTCTACATAGATGAAAACGGAGACGGCATACTGGATCCCGAAGAGATGTCTTCGGTGACGAATACCGGGGCAATCGGTCCAAACGCTGGAAAGAGAATTATTGCAAGGGTACTGATACCGGAAGGGACTCTCTGGACTGGCACTCCCGTACCGGTGGAATTCCATGCGACATCTCTTAACAACACGACTGTCTCCGATTATCAGGAAAACAGTATTACTGTTAACAAGGTCTATAGCATTCTCTTGCAGCCTTCCAGAAATGGTTCGGCCGCCCCAAATTCTCATATAGACTACGAACACACCCTGACAAACACCGGAAACGTCGCTGTTACAGTGATGCTTAATCCTGACTCTTCACGCAACTGGTCGTACGTCTTCGAAGTCGGTGGAAGCACAGTGCCTCTCGATTCTGCGTTCCCTCTGGAACCTGGTCAGAGCATCACGGGAATCTTCAGGTTGTTCGTACCGGGAGAACCCCTGGGAGTAATCGACGTATCTACTCTTGAAGCAGTGGTACAGGAAGACACATCAGTCACAGCTAAGATTATCGACGTAACGGTCGTTGTTAGTGCAAACATAAGGATTTCGAAGACCGTTGACAAGACAGAGGCAGAACCCGGTGAAGTGCTGATATACACGGTTACTTATTCCAACATAGGCACGGTACCCGTGGCCTCCTTCACTGTCTACGATTCGATTCCTTTCTACACGAAGCTTGACCCATCAGTTGATAGTTATCTTCCTCACCCAACAGGAGTTAGCTATGATTTCGGAGCAACCTGGGAAACATTTGTGGGCGCCGTCATTGCAGATGTGACGACACTCAGATGGGAAGTCGGGACTTTAGCGGCAGGTGGAAGCGGCACTGTAAGCTTCCCAGTCGTGATTGACGGATACGACGAGTAGTTTTCTCTTCAGCCATGGCCTTCGGGCCATGGCCTTCAGCTCTGCGATCACCTACGTGATCTCAGAGCTGAGGAAATCGATGAGGTGGTTTAGTGATTAGAAAGATATTCGCAGTAATCCAAATACTCCTTGCAGCAGCTCTGTCTCTGGCTGTTACTCTTGCCGGCACGAAGATTGAAAATATCGCCTCGGCAAGGTACAGAAATGACGATGGAAACAACGTGACTGTATTCTCTGAAAAGGTCATAACAACAGTGATGCCTGTGTACGGTTTCACAATCAAACCCGACGGAACATTCGATAATCCCGGGCAGGAAGTTGACGGTGTACTTGGAACTATTGTCGATACGTTTTTCACTGTGACCAATCACGGAAATAGTCCTACAACGATCTCTATGGAGGCTTTCCAGATTTCAGAAGACGAATTGCTAGAGGCGATGTACTCACTATCGTATGACTCTTCGAGGAGGCCCGTTCTGAAGCTGTTGGGCATCTATCTAGACAAGAATGAAAACGGCATTATTGACAGCGATGAACCTCCCACGGAAGTTATAGACTTACAGGTAAACGGTTATGCGAAGATGATCGTTAGGTTCGTAGTTGAGGAAATTGGCGAGGAAACAGACCTCTGCTTTGTGAATGTAAGAGGCACAGACCCTGCGGGAAACATCGATGAAGACAATATTGCACGAATAAACATTCGAGAAGAGGAGATGCTTACTGCAGAGAAGTCGCTTTCCTTCGAAAGAGTATCTCCGGGCACGGCACAAGAATTCTCAATAAACATAGATAACAACTACGCTTTAGAAATTGATTTCATAACGGTCGTAGAGTACATAGATTTCAACGGGATTTCCATTGACGGCATTGTCGACACCAACTCCATCACTTCAAACACGCGGTTCACCATACGTTTTTTCGACGGAAACAACTGGTCGGAAACCAGACCCGAAAAAAGCTCAGCCATCAAGGGCTTTGAGATGATGTTCTTGAATGTATTGCCTGCAGAAACCATAAACGTAAAATTTGACGTCTTCTTTCCTGCCTCTGCCGAGCCAGGAATTCGCTATAACACTGCTTATTTGACCTACTACGGGTTCGATGAAACTCAAGAGGTCGAGACAAATACCGTGGATTTCTCCATCACGGCTCTCGAGAATCCCTTCATTGGTCCTGAAGGATACCCCGAAGCTCCTGAAATGACAGCTGAAGATACCACGGTAAGCACTGTTACAGTCTACAGTAGTCAGAAGGTAAGTTTCGTCCACACACTTAAGAACTCAGGAAACATCTCGGGAATTATGGATCTTCTTGTCGAAAGCGCAAACTTTGAAATGAATGGGTGGTCTTTCAGATTTCTCGATCTATCGAATACTCCTCTGGAAGACAGCGATGACAGCGGCAATGTTGACGTTGGAGAGGTTCTGCCTGGAGAAGAAGTCGACGTAATCCTAGAGGTTACCGTTGCCCAGGATGTTGCCGGAGATAACAACGGCAAAACTTTCAAGTTCATTCTCGAGACGCAAATGGGCGAAAAGGTAAATCGAACAATAGACATCATACCGGCTATTCTGGGAGCAGACTCAATCGACATAGAAAAATCCTTGCTGTCCGGATCTCTAGTGCTTCCCGGAGAGGAAATGCAGTACTCCGTATCAATCCACAACAACATAGATAAGCCTAGCGGAAGAGTCGTTGTGAAAGATCACATCTCCGAAATGTTGTCAGAACCATATGAGATAGAGGTGACAAGAGAAGCATCCGTCTCTTTCCAAAGCGAAGAGAGGGTTCTAGAGATCGAGTTCGAATCTCTTGACCCGCTAGAAACTGTAACCATTTTCTTCAAATGCAGGTCTGCCGAAGATCTTCCTGAAGGAGTGCTCATAGAGAATTCGGCATCCGTTGAGGGAGCTGGCGGTTACACCGAATCCGGTACTATAAGCGCGAAAATCTATCATGGCAAACTGGAACTGATAAAAACCGTATCGCCTTCTGTTGTGGAGCTTGGCTCAGAGCTAACTTACAGGATTGAAGTTACAAATCCAAGCTCCATTGCAACTGTGACTGATCTTGCACTTGAAGACAACATCCCCCCAGGAACATCATACATAAAAGGAACTTCCACAATCAACGGCATTCCCGTCGAGCCTAACATCGTGGGAGATAGACTGCTTTTCAGTGATCTCGAAGATCTGGGACCCGCTGAGAAGACTGTGATTGTCTATCGTCTGAAATTGGGGCAATTTACGGGTGAATCTCTTCAGAACAGGGTGATTGCAACCTGTAGCATTCTTTCGGAAGAATTCACTTCGGAAGTTGAGACAGAACCTGCCTTTGCAGATGTTGCAGTCTTCAGACCTATGAACCAGGGCTCGGGAATAGTGGGTAGAGTTTATGTAGATAATAATGAAAACGGCTACTACGACTTAGAAGATACTGCGCCTCTTCCTACCAGGTTGATTCTCGAGGAAGGCTCCTTTGTTGTCACCGATGAAGAAGGGCTTTTTCACTTCGAAAAGCTCAAGCCGGGACTGCACTCGATGAAAATCGACATTGATGTTTCATCTTACGACCTTTCACCGATACAGGATAGCCGCTCGCTGCAAAATGCGCGATCATTCATGATCGATTTGATGCCCGGAATGTATTCGATAATCGATATCCCTCTCGTTCGAAGAGAGAGCCTGGAAGAATCCATCATCATGAAGGACTCTTCGATTTTGAAGGGGCTGACCGGAAAGTCCGCAATAATCTCGGCCTTCATCACAGCTGATTTGGTTGAAACCTCTGTTGATGGTTATATATTCTCTCCGTTAGGTGGCCAGGAGTTTACCGGGACAGACAGAATTTCCGTAGAGATTGCAGTACCTGCAGAGAGCAGCTTCTCCCTATTCGTAAATGGAGTTTTGATACCAGAAAGTCAGGTTGGCCAGAGGGCTACAGACAAGCTGCAAGAGTGGTTGTTTGCCAAGTATTTCAATGTAAAGCTCTCTCCCGGAGCAAACAATCTTAGAGTAGAGTGGTTCGATAGAAACGACAGGGGTAGCCACGAGATTCAAATATATCTGTCAGGTGAACCCAAAAGGATCGAAATCCTAACCGAACCGCGAGTGCTTATTGCCGACGGAATGACAGAAGCTCTTCTAACTATCTTCCTTGTTGATGAGAAGGGAGTACCTTCGTCGGTTGGAGGCACATTGATCATTGAAGGTTTGGACCCGTACGAAGTATCGGAAAGAGATGGAAAGTGGGACGGAAAGGGTCTCGCTCTGGAAAATGGAATCGCAAGGCTTACTCTGAAACCTCGATCAAATTCAGGCGTTCTTGAATTCACGGTGAAATTTGCAGATCTTTCTGCCACCGCGCGACTTGAGTATGTCGCTGAGTCAAGACCCCCAATGGTTACGGGAAGTGCAAACGTTAAGTACAATCTTTCAAGCGGCGAAATATCAGTAGAAGGAGGCCTATTCGGGCGTTTGAATGTAGGTCAATCTCTTTTAACTTTCAGACTCGGCGAAGAGGCCTCAGGAGACTTCGATTCCTACATAACGCATGGGGACGGTTCAACGCTTGGAACTCTCGCGCCTTCTTCTGAATGGTACTTCTTCCGTTTCGAGAAGGGACTCTTCAATGTACAACTCGGAGACTACACTTTCGATGATCTAACAGGCATCGGTTTCTCTTCTAAGGGCACAGGCCTTTCAAGCGAGTACTATGGAGAGAGTTTGTCGTTCAGGCTTTTTGCAAATCCGGTTTTCGGAGAAATGAAGAAGGAAGAGTTCAGAGGCGAGGGAATCAGAGGACCGTACTATCTTGAAGAGTCTCCCATCCCAAGCAGTGAAACCGTAACGATCCTAACAAGAAATGAAAACGGCGAAGTAATAGAGCGAAAGCTAATGAGAAGAAATCAGGACTACATTCTTTATACCAGCGGTATGATAATCTTCACTAATCCAGTACCTTATTTCGACATAGACTTCAATCCTATCTCGATAGACGTAGAATACTCGGTCGAATCGTCTGTTCCTGGAGATTTGGATATCATGGGCCGGGTGAAGTACAAACCACGTGATTGGCAGTATGATTTTGCAGGTTATGTAAATGGATTAAGCTCCGGTTATAGGTTTGGATCGTTCAGTGCCTCGGGACCACTCTTCAAGTCTTTTGATACCGCTCTCACTGCACAGCTGAATTCGAATGAAGATGGGGTGGGCTTCAGGACCGTTGCCTCTGCTCAGCTAGATATCGATCTGCTTACTGCAGAACTCGAAGTATATTTTGAGAGAAACTTTACTAAACCTGGAAGCTCGAACGTTTCGTCGGGATTTGGTCTAGATTTCGAATTGAACCCACGAATTCTGGGAATTAAGATGCTATCTGGCTATAGTTACAGTGAAAAGACAGAACAGGGAACTTTGACGTTTGAACTTCTGAAAGATTTCACCATTGGAAGTATATTGCTTGAGACTTCTTTGAAAGAGACTTTGATACATCGAGGCGGGGAGCTGGAAAACGAGATGATGGTATCTCTGAAGCCCACCTTTTCTAGCAAAGATCTAAAGATCAGGGGAGAGATTGGTGTCGGGCTGAGAAATCTCGACCCGATATTTGGACTTAAGCTGGGTGCAGACATCGGACTGAGTGAAACGCTTTTTGTTGGCGGGGACATGGGTTTCAATTATTCAGTCAGCGGGAAAACCGAGCTGTCTTTCACACCCTACGCTCTGAAGAAACTCGGCAAGGCTTCTTTGATTGCCCGAGAGAAGGTGGAAATTCTTCCGAAGCTTCAGTTTTCGACAATTCTTGGTTTTGGGTTTGCTCTCGATACTGGGAAAATAGATCTTGAAGCCACTCTCTCAGACAAGGTCTCGATCGGCGCTGGCTACTCAGCGGCCTTTTCTCCGGACATTGTAAACGTTGAGCTTCTCTTACAGGGAAGCCACACATTCGGTGGCACCAGCAGTGAAAACTTCTACTCTGTCCACTTGGCTGTCGAAAACAGGGAAGTTGAAGACCTGAAACTCAGATTTGATGCTGACCTGAAACTCGACGGAAGATTCATGCTCACCAGGGCGCTTTTTGAGAGTCGTGGAGAGTACTTTGGCTTGGACAGATTGAGACCTGCCTATCACCTGTTGTACACCAACAACTTATCTCTCGAGTCAAGCAGATTCGAAATTCAGGCCGAGCTTGCGTATTTGCCTGACATACAAACACCTCTCGTTGTTCTCTTCCAGGCCGCTTATTATTTTGACAGCAGAAACGGAGCTACTACTTCCGAGGGAAGCTTGTCACTTGATACAGCCTTCTGGCTCGACAGAAGTACGAACTTCACCTTAACAGGTGAGCTTTATCTCAAGAAGAACTCTCTATACACAATAGGCGGTCTTCGATTTGAAAAGACATTTATAGACTTTCTCTCCCTTGCGGGAGCAGGATACCTTGTGGCAGATAGCGGAGGCGGTTTCTTCAGCAGATACATTGTAGAGTTCGGAATTTCGCCTCTTCCTGACACACAGATATATGCCGGGTACGGCTGGGGAAACTTGACAGAGAGTTTCGTAGGAAATCTGCAGAGAGACGGCTTCTATTTCGGAGTCAGGGTGAAGTTCGACGACAGCTGGTTCTTCAAGAAAGACAACATGGGCACGATGAGTCTTAATTTCTTCGCAGATGTGAACCTTGATCAGAAAGCCGGTTCCGGCGACAGACCCATTCAGGTAAGAGTTAGGATAGGGGACAAAGAATATGAAAGCAATGAAATGGGCATCATAGATGTTTCATTGCCTGCAGGTCTCTACTCTGTAGAGTTGATCGATTCCCCTGAAGGGCTCATATCTCTCGTCGAAGAGCCTCTCCAACTGTGTGTAATGGAGTACGGTGTGAACGAGTTTTCCTGGCCTTTTATGGAGTCTCCTTCATACATAGATATCTCAGTCTTCATAGATTCAAACACCTCAGGTCAATTCGAGAATGGCGAAGAGCATCTCGACAGCTTTTCCGTGAGCATGGGCGAGGATTCCATTTTCACAACAACCGGTACACTAACCCTGCCTGTGTCTCCGGGGGAGATAAAGTTATCTCTCGATCTCTCTTCATTCGGAGAAGGGGTAAGCATAACAACAGGGGCAGTAGATGTTGAACTTACCCTGAAAGCAGGAGAGAAAAAGGCAATCCATTTTGGAATAGCTTTTGAGAGAAGAATGGAAGTCTTGATCTTCAATGACCTAAACGGTAATGGTTTGAGAGAGTCGGAAGAACCACTGCTAGATGCTTCAGGTGTCTTGATTATAGGGGGCCGCCCCTTCAGAGTAGGATCTCAGACATTACTTGAAGGTGTACCTTCGGGGCAGAGCCAGGCAGCCCTGAACATGGACAAGGGATTTGAAAGACTCTACTCTCGCACTACATCAATTGAAACAATTGAAGTTGACGAGAAGGGTGATACTCGACTCGAGATTGGATTCGCTCAAAGAAGCTCGCTGAACATATCTTTGATTGACGAGACAGGGGATTATTTGTATGAAGTGGTTAGTCTGAATGTCGATGGAATCGAATTCCAGGTCTTTGGAATGATCGAACTGGTAGGACTTGTCTTTGGGGAACACTCAATCGAAATAACCGACTTGCCAAAGGGATATACCGTCTCCGAAAATCTGAGGACGATATGGCTCGAACCTGGCAAAAACAGTGATCTAACGATTTCAGTCGAGAAAAAATAGTGTTCACCTGTTTTCGAGTGATCGAGCCTTGCATCATGTAATAACAAGCATGTAGATACGTTGAATGATCAGAGATATTGACGTCAGATAGCATCTAAGTTCACCAGACGACAACGATCGCAAGAAAAAGACTTCGGGGTTTGATGCAATTGTTGCACTTTGCAGATTTTACCGGTGCTACCAAGAGAACCTGAACTTATTGCTCTCATTGCTTTCGAAGTGTTCATCGCCAGACCTTTCAAGAGTTGGCTTTAGAAATTGCTGACCCACTCAAGAAGCAGCTCAATTTACAGGTATGAGAACCTAGAAACCAAGAACCCGAACCTCCGGAAAAACCACTCAAGGTCTCGCCGATTAACTTACTGCAATCCTGCAAATATTTGGAAATCATGAAAGAAATGACTCCGAGTTCCTGCAGCAAAAGAGATTATTCGGTTATTGCAAACAGTCAACTCAAAGGCAGCACTCGAAAATCCCCTGTCCGCTTCCTGTGCTTCCCCAGCTGCTAACCTCTACATCGAACTGCTCCGTTTCCGGATTCCAGTCGATGCTTATTGAACCGGTCGGTGTTCTGTAGGCCCACGCATAATAAAGCGTACAACACTCCTCACCCTTTACTAGCTTGGTCTCAATGCGGGCTTCACCGGAGGCGATCTTTGCCTCTGAAGTATAACTGCATGCCAGTGGAGGACCACTACATTCAAGACTCCAGGTGATCTTGCCTCTCTCTGTTCCCCAGAGCCACTTGATGATAACGCTGCCAGACTGCTCTCCAGCAACAGGAGAGAATTCCTCTTCTTCTATAACAACGCTGCCGATTACGGAATCCCAGACCACATTGTCTTCATTGACGAGGGCAACGGTTGTGAATTCTGACCCAGAAGAGATTATCTTCCAGTTCAGTCTTATTCTATGTTGGCCAAGTTCAACAAGCTTCTCAACCGCTTCGGAAAAGTCGTCCTGGTCAGCAGAAGGAATTGAAGAGAGAAGAACTACGGATGCAAAAGAAGGATCTGTGATGTCTATCTGGAAAAGCCGAACGGAATCGTGATCAGTAAGCAGTTCAACCGTCTCCTTAAGGTCGTTATCATCGGCTATCGTTCCATGGTAATCCCAGGAGATCAGTTCCAACGAATTTGAGAACAACTGATTCCACTTATCCGAAACAGCTTCGACGTAATTTCTAACGTTCTCGGGAGTCTTTTCGGGTTTGAAACACCCGGCAAAGGCCGTAAGAACGATTAACGCCGCCACAGCCCCAAAGAAGTATCTCTTCATACCAAACGCCTCCTATATGCCGATAATCTTTCTCGTATTTTAGTCTACCATTACTCCGTTCGTTCTGCTTCTCAATTGCCGAGTCTGTATAAGGTGATCATCATGACCTTCACATAATCCATAACTCTCATGAAAAGACAATATGATGATTCTTGTCAATCCTCTTTTGCATCCCTGCCTAGAATATCTTTGTTCATCAGAACAGGGAGTGTCGAAGATCGGCTTGCAGGATCATCAAACAAGGAAGCAGCAGACTTTGAAGTTCGCTCTCTAGACTTCTTCAACCTCATATATCTCATCATAAAACAAACATCGACCGCAATGACTGTCGATTTTTGCTGCGTTGTGAAGAGAGAAGCATACTATCCATTCGCTTTCACATGAACAGCAAATCTTTCAAACAGACCTACCTCTCTCAACTTTTATTGCTTTTCTTGTCAAAAGTCGAATAGAATTCAAGTATGAAGAATCCAGCGCTGAAAGTAGCTTTTCTATACATATTGTTCGGAATCCTATGGATACTGTTGTCGGATATGGTTGTAGACTGGATGTTCGTTGAGAGAAGCACCTCAACGCACGCACAGACTTACAAGGGTTGGGCCTTCGTCCTTTTCAGCGGTCTTCTATTCTACTTTCTTATTTACCGTGAGTTCAAAGAGAAAAACAAGACACAACTCGAACTGGCAAAACAGAAAGACTTTTCCGACGCAGTTCTCGACACGGCAGGAGTTTTCGTTGCGGTCTTTGATAGTGAAGGAAGGATTGTCTTCACTAACGAGACGTTCGAGGAGACTCTTGCACTCAAATCGGAAGATATTGCGGGAAAGGCGTGTTCCGAGGTTTTCGCGAACCCTGATCTAGCATACTGGATAAAAAATACCTCAAGCAAGTTAGCTGATGACGAGGTGGAGAACTTCTACGAAGCTGATTTGGAGACATTATCGTCAACTCTTCACATTCGATGGGCACTGAGCAATCTTACAAGCTGGAGAGGGGAACATGATTACTTCGTTTTGACAGGTGTAGATATAACTCAACTGGTAGAATCCGAAAGAAGCGCAACGCATAGACTGGCAAATATTCGTGCATTGCACGAAATTGATATGGCAGTCAGCTATCACTTCGAGCTTGAAAAGATGCTGGATGTCTTTCTCGAAAGATTGATCTCGAGGCTTGGCGTAGATGGCGCCGATGTCTTCTTGATTGACAATAGCCGTAGTGTTCTGAGATACGCTCACGGAATGGGAATAGTCACTGGAGAAATGGACTTCAGAGAACTTCCATTGGAAGGAACAATACCTGGTTCAGTTGCTTCGTCGGGAAAGCCTTACTCCGGTCCGTTGGACACCTCTAGCAATCCCGAATGCCCAAGGCTCAAGAACCTGATAGATATGAAAGTGAAGGACTATCATGCTGTACCTCTTGAAACAAGAGGAAGAATTCTGGGAGTCCTTGAAACATTTGACACGATGCAGATTCACAGAGATAGTGAATGGAACGACTTTCTTCAGACGCTCGCGGCACAAGCTTCACTCGCGATAGATGTTGCTCTGATGATCGATAATTTGAGAGAAAGCAACAGAAAGATCGCAAAAGCCTACGATCAGACCCTGGAAGTTCTTGCAGGAACACTGGAAATGAGAGACATGGACACCGAGGAACACTCAAGGAGAGTAACCGATCTTACAGTTCAACTTGCCAAGAAGATGGAGGTAACGGAAGAAGAACTGGTGAGTATTTATCGAGGAGCATTGCTACACGATATTGGCAAGATTTCAATACCAGACAGTGTTCTATTGAAGAAAGGGCCTCTCACTGAAGAAGAATGGAGAATAATGAGAACTCATCCTGTAACCGCATATGAAGTGTTGTCGCAAGTGGAGTACCTCCGGCCTTCACTGGATATTCCTTACTGTCACCATGAACGCTGGGACGGAAGCGGATATCCCCGCGGACTCAAAGGAGAAGAGATCCCTCTCGCAGCGAGGATATTCGCAGTTGTAGATGTATACGACGCACTGACTTCTGATCGACCCTACCGAAAAGCCTGGAGCAAAGAAAAAACGATTGAATACCTTCTTGAGAACTCAGGATCTCAGTTTGACAGGCACGTCGTGAAAGAATTCCTCGAAATCCTTGAAAGTTATCCTCCACTATGATCTTCTACTACCAGGATCTCAATTTCACTCCTGATGAACCCCTCCACAATTACACCTAAAAGTGGCGATTGCAATAGTGTCCCATTCAAGAGTTATCGTTATGTCGGCAACCTCATAGGTAGTGCCATCAACAAGCCAATCTTCAAAATGATACCCGGCATCAGGCGTTGCGCTCAAATTGACCTCAGCACCCTTATCATAGAAATATATTCCGACATCGGGACTAACGGTTCCCCTTCCGGACTTATAGATTTCTAGAGTAACTTTTTCCACCTCTTGCACAAACGTGGCCGAAACTGACTTATCACGGTCCATAACAACTGAAACGTTCTGGCTATCTGAGTAATTAGAACCATCTAAGTACCACGCTTCAAAACCCCATCCTTCTGCGGGAGTAGCCGAAAGCAGGACGGTGGTTCCCTCTATGTAGTTGTGATTTCCGACTGAAGGACTAACGGAACCCTGACCGGTTGGTTGAGCCATTGTCAAGGTGAAAATCGTTGGAGGCTCTTCAATGAAGAAAGCCCTTGCCGTCTTGCTGGCATTCATTGTGATTGTTATCTGCTCAGAACCTGAGAAGAATTCCCCATCTATCTGCCAGAAATCAAAGTCCCAGCCGTCGGACGGTGTTGCAGCAAGGGAAACCTCGGAGCCCTCTTCATAAACACTGTTCCCGACGGCAGGTTCGACATCTCCACTACCTGAAGGTTCAAGCATTGTAAGTGTGTGAGTCTTACGAACAAAAACGGCCCTTACGTTTCTATCAGTGTTCATTGTAAGTTCGGCTTCATGTGCAGTGGAATAGACTGCATCTTCGACAAGCCAGTGTTCAAAGAGCCACCCTTCTGCCGGTGTCGCTTGAAGTGTTAAAGACTTTCCTACATCATACTTGTGATCTCCGACAGCCGGAGCAACCGCTCCCTGACCAATTGGTTCGTGCATAGATAGAGTGACCGAAGCCACAGGCTCCTCGTTGAAAAAAGCCTTTACTATTTTATCTGCGTCCATAAACAATTCCGTCTCTGCTTCACTCGAATAGAAAACGCCGTCAACTTGCCATCGATCGAATTCCCAGCCTTCTGTCGGAGTAGCTGAAAGACCGACCAAGGTAGAATAATCAAACTGATACTCTCCCGGTTCTGGTGAGACACTTCCCTCTCCTTCTTCATCTTCCATGGTTAAGGTAACCGGTTGTCTCGAGAAGAAGGCTTTGATGGTTTTTTCAGAATCCATAACCAGCTTTGTCTCTTTCTCATCTGTATAGAATTCCTCATCTACCTCCCATCGGTCGAAGTCCCACCCGTCGTCCGGCACTGCCAGAAGATCTACAGACGTGTTGATCAAGTGTTTATGATTTCCGGGAAGGGGCTGAACCTCTCCTCCCTCATCTGGCTCGAGCATAGTTAGAGTTACGGTCTTGAAGATACACCCAGTAGATAGGAAGACAAAAGAAATTGCTGCAACGAAGATCATAAGTTTGCGAAACCTGAGTTTTCCATTCCTGTAGGTTCTCATAAAAAACCTCCCAAATACATATTTATCTTCCGCGTTTCACGGTCCTCTCTCAACCGTATTATATTCCCGATTGTTTGTGAAAAAAATCATTATCAACAGTCATCCAATGATAGGTGACCCTAATCTATTAATGGTTGCAATCTTATCTGCCATAAATTCTCACGGGATATAGAAGAAGGTCAACGTCCACGCATGCTTTTGCAGAAGCACTATAATGTGAAGGTAATTGAATAGAAAATATCTTAAGCCAAGAGGTACGCTAGGAGCTGATGTTCAGATCTTTGGGGAATCTATCTCGGAAGAGAGAACAGATGTCCTTTTAATTTGACTTCTTTCAGATTATTCTTTATGAAGCAAGACTCATACAAAACTCTATAATAGCTCTATATACATATCTGATGCTACTGAGAATTGAACCAAGAACTGATTGGCAATCAAGATTGTGGCAAGTGCGTTTACTGGAATTTAGATCGGAATGGAAATCTCTGGCCTCCAGAAGAGCTAGGAGGATCAATCAATTGCGCCGAGCCGATTTTCAAATTAACCGGAGAAAAGTATTGTCAATCCTTCTAGATAGTATTACCTGGCAATCACGAATTCTGAAAAGAGGAAGCACCTGATTCATATGATCCATGCCCAAGTGCAGAAGAGATTCTTGACACAACCTTCTTGAGGAGATCGGAGAATTTTTTCATGACCTCCTCTTCCATCCGGAATATTGGACCGGATATGCTTACCGATGCGACGACCATGCCGGATGAGTCGAATATCGGAGCTCCAACACATGCTACACCGTCTTCGTTCTCCCCCCTATCGAAAGCTGTCCCTCTTGATCTTATCCTTTCCAGCTCCTCCCTTAGCTTTGCTTTGTCTGTTATTGTCTTCGAAGTCTGGGGAACAAGGTCAAGAACGTCAATAAGCTGTTCGCGATCAACCTCGGGAAGAAAGGCAAGTATCGCCTTCCCCACAGCAGTACAGTAGAGAGGGGCCCGTCTTCCTATGTATAACTTTGTGTGAAGAGATTTGAAGCTTTCGAAGCCTTCAATCGAGACAACCTCCGTTCCGTCGAGTATGCCCATGTGTATCGTTTCTCCAGTCTGAAGGTGGAGTTTCTCCATTTCGGCAAAGGCCACATCCTTAAGCCTCATAGAAGAGAGATAAAGACTTCCCAGCTCAAAAAGCTTTATCCCTATCCTGTATGTAGAAGTCAGGCTGTCCTTTTCGAGAACGTGTTCTTCACAAAGGGCCTCCGTGATTCGATACACGGTCGCCTTGGGCAAACCGCTCTTTTTCGTCAGATCGTCAAGACTCAATCTTGATTCTTCAAGACTGAATGAACTGACGATTTTGACGATCCTTTCAACACTCTGCATTTAGATCCCTCAACTATGATCTGACCTTAATGCGCATACCCCAGCAATCTTGGCAGCCACAAAACGAAATCAGACCAGTAAGTAATGATTACAAGTCCCATAACTTCTATCGGTATCCAGTATTTTAGCATCTCTCTAAAAACCTTTCCGACGGGAGTCTTGCTTATTGCGCTTGTTATGAACCCGGTCTGCCCGTAAGGAGGCGTATCCAGCGCAAGCATAAGGTTGAAAGTGGTTACGATTCCGAAGTGAACGGGGTCGATCCCCACCGCCCTCACAAGTGGAAAGACTATCGGTATTACAACCAGCTGTATGACGGATACGTCGAAGAACATTCCAAGTATGAAGAAGAGAACGTTCACACTCAGAAGCAGCACCCACGCGCTTGACAGAAGACCCATATCTACGAAGACGTTAGTGAGCAAGAGCGGTATCTCTTCTCTTGCAAGCACATATTTCACAACAAAGGCGCCGGCAATCATGAAGCTAATTGCACCGACATTATATG
>Ga0209163_1001407_pt1 | contig 26463 bp, 6 predicted proteins | sample MTBAKSrepl2MetaG_FD_187457 | JGI IMG/M metagenome (GOLD analysis project Ga0209163, IMG submission 187457) | Enrichment culture microbial communities om Arthur Kill intertidal strait, New Jersey, USA, that are MTBE-degrading - MTBE-AKS2 (Arthur... | ecosystem: Environmental > Aquatic > Marine >...
GCAACATTGAAACAACGTCCCTTATGTTGCGAGTCGCCGTATGTGGCTGATATAATAACAGAAAGTGGCAAATGCGCAAGGCCCTGGATATTGTGTATGAAGTCAGCGGGTTACGCACTTGAAACCCGGTTCCGTAGAGATTCCCACAACATAAAAAGTGTCCTCGCTCCGCAGCGCTCCCTTTCCTATGAAAGGCTTCTGGCGGTTTCATAGGCTGTCCAGCCAACTCAGCGTCTCTTGTTTGTTTTCCCAGTCCAGCAGCTCTTCTATTTTCTGACTTTCGACTATATTGGACTGCGTGTATTCTATGAACCGCTTCTGTACTTCTCTCTTCTTCGGTAAATTCATCTGCAAGTATACCATGGTTGAACTGAGATTCTCGTGACCCAGTTGGTTCTTGATTTCTGTCAACGAGGCTCCCGCCAACAGCATGTTGACCGCACAGGAGTGCCTGAAGCTGTGAGCGGGATTGATTGACTCAAGGCGTTTGTCTGGAAAGCTCTTTTGAAGATACTTTTTGCAGATCCGGTGTATCCCGTGGCGAGTCAAGGGCGCACGGCGTTGATTTACGAAAAGAATGTCTTTGTGATAGGCCTTTGGCGTCGGTCTGTAGCTCTCGATGTAGCCTTTGAGGACATGGGTGGTCACTGGCCACAATTCCACGATCCGGTACCGGTTTCCTTTCCCCAATATCGCCAGCGTTTGCTTCTGGGGCTCAAAATAGTCCAGCTTCAGGGCGGCGATCTCGGAGGCCCTCGCACCCGTATCGTACAGTAGGTGCAAAATCGCGTAGTCGCGAAAGCCTTCATTTGCCTTCAGGTCCACTGCAGAAAAAATCTTCAGCACCTCGTCATGGGTGAAAAACCCGATCAGTTTCTTTTGGCATCTCTTTTGAGGGATCGTGACAATCGCCTCTGCTACCTCACGATGTTCGGGATAAAGCAGTATTATCATTTTCGCCAGGGACTTCAGTGCCGCAAGACGATTGTTGCGACTCCTCGCACTGTTTTTCCTGTCCTGCTCAAGGTGACATAGAAAGGCAAATATCAGGTCCCGTGTCAGGTCTTTTATCTGGAGCTGTTTTACCGGCAATTTGTGATACTTTGCGGCAAACCGGAGCAGCAACGTAAAACACTGCCTGTAGGAAGCAATCGTCTGACCGCTTGCCCCTTTGATGTGGGGCAGGTAGTGATCGAAGTAGGCTTCCAGGCATTGGGATAGAATCATAGCTCTTCCTGTCTGCTGGTGACAAAATCGACCAGGCCCTGGCGTTGCCGCGCATCGAGCACCTTCAAATAGACCGCGGTGTACCGGTACTTGCTGTGCCCCAGGTATGCCGACAGAACCGGCAGGGCATGCTGGGCAGATCCGCCTTGGCTCTTGATCCGTGCCAGGGTGTTTATGGCAAAGGAGTGTCTGAGGCTGTGAGGGGTCGGTTTGCCGAAGGTTGTGTTTCCAATGACCCGTTTAGCCTCACTACAACCCACATCGGCAACGGCCCGATCAAAGGCCTTGCGCACCGAGTTCTGGGAAAGAACCCCGCCACCCTTGCCCGCGACAAGATACGGGTTGGTGTCATCAACGAATAGGGTTCGCACTGCCAAGTAATTGTTCATTTGGGTTATGACTGCCCCGGGAATCGGTATGAGCCGATCCTTGCTGAACTTTGTCTTTTCGATGTAGATCGTGCCCCGGCTACTGTCATAGTGGCCCAGCTTCAGGCGCAAAGGCTCGCTGATGCGAAGCCCGCAGCGGGCCAGCAAGACTATGGCGGTGTACCGAGTAAAATCCGCAAAAAAATACCGCGGCTCCTTGCGTATGCGGTTTTCGAGGCACACAAGGAGCTGCTCTGTCTGTTTATCTGAAAAGACAAAAGGCACATAGGCATTGCGAGCGTAGCCATGAATGTGGCTTAGGGGGTTGTCGGTGACGATTTGGCTGCGTACAAGGAACTTGAAAAGGCCACGGGTTACCTGAAGTAATCTGTTGAATCTGTCGGGATGTCGTCTAAGTTGATCTTTCAATTCGATGAAAAACGGAGATGACATATCCTCCAGGGTCGCATGCTTTGTGCAAGCATAGAGGTCGAATTGCCTCAGGATACTTCGCAGTGACCTTTCGCTGTAGCCAATCGATTGCCTGTAGGCGATGTATGCCTCCAAATGGGGGCCCAACGTGCTCTCAAAGGGTTTCATCAAAAAGCACCTTTCGCATCATTTCAGTGTGCACGCACAGGTATCGACGTGTAGACTGGATGTTGTCATGGCCCATCATCTCCTTGACCTCAAAGATGGATGCACCGCTCTCGAGCAGGTTCTGGGCGTAGGTGTGCCGCAGCCAGTATGCGGTCGCCCCAGGGTGGATCTTTTGCACAACTTCCGTGACCTCACGGCTGACTGTGGCTGCGGATACAGGGCGATAAGGCGGGAAGTGGGTTAAAAACAATGCCCGGTGATCGCTTTTGGGACGGGCGCCGATGACATAGGCGGCGATGACCTTGATGGTGGCCTCAGGCAAAGGAAGCTGCACCGGATTGGCGCTCTTTCTATTGGGGATACGGATCAGCAAGTCGGCAAACCCCACGTCGTCCAGGCTTATGGAAGCGATCTCCTTGGGCCGAAGCCCCAAGGTGTAACCCAGGTGCACCATGGCGGCGCTTCGAAGATCCCCGCCCCCGCCTGCAGCCAGAAGGGAAAACAGCTTTCTGACTTCGCGGGGCTGTAAGAACTTGGGCGGCAACTGGTTGGCAAAATGAACGGCACCAACCACCAAAGAGGCCAAATCGCGCGTCAGGATTTTGCGGTCGTAATACAGGTACTTGAAAAAGCCGCGCAGATAGGAGCGAAGGTAACGCCTGGTGGCCGGCTGGTATGTGTGGCTGTACTTATGAACGAATGCATCTACGTGTTCGATCTTCAGATGCGGGAGGCTGATGCCATGCTCTTTCAAGTAACTGTCAAGAGCCCGCAGGACATTGCGGATAGCTCCAAAGGAGGGGCGATACGTGTGACCGCTCGCCTCGTAAGACCTCAGATAGTCTTCATATACGTCAGGCAATTGGCTCTGGGTCTTGACGATGCGTGCAGTTATCTGGCTGTGTGCAAACAAGTACCTGGCAAGACCACGCACGGAAGTGCCGGCAAAGTACAGATGGAAGGCACTTTCAAACTCCTGTACTGCCTCGTACGTAAACACCCTGTCCCATGTTAGCTCTTGATCATGCACAAAGACTTGAAAGTGTTTCAAGAGTCTTTCAGTGTGATAAATAGTCGAGTCTGCATAGTCGTTTTCCATCATCCATAGCAGATACTGCTGCACGGCCTTTTCCAGCATCTGCGCACAGGTATCGGGCTGGGGGTTCACCTTGATCCTCACCCTTTCAAACCTTTCTCGCAAGCTTTTCGATGATGGCGTCCACCGGATTGGAACCTGTGTTGGAACTCGAGATTTCAGGGGCCTTTTCCCCAAGATCCAGCACCTGGAACAAGGTCCCGTCAAAGGCAATGAGGTCTTTTTCTATCAGACCATTTCGCGCTTCGATGTACTGGTCCACCGTGACGTGGATGTACGAACAGATCGCGTCATAGCTGTAAAAGGAAAGGCCATGGCGGTCTGCCGCCATCACGAGAAACAGGTACAAGAGAATCTCCTCGCGATTGAGCGCTGCCAAAAAGCCGTCGGTCAAGAACCGGTGGGGTATGAAGGCAAAACCCCCACGGATCTTTCGTACCCGGTTCGAGTTCAGGATCTTCTTGGTGATCATGGGCGGCCTCCTGGTCGTGTGTTTTTAGTGTCTCAGATACCAGGCGGCGGTTGCCCGTGGCAATCACATCTTGAAATGAAAGATGGCATTTGCGTGTCTGTATTTCACATAATTTCAGTACCTTGATTCAGGATCACCTACTTAAACTTAAATACCGACCACTTCGAGAATATATTATGCAATCTCAGATAGTTAGGGGGCACATCACATCTTGAAGCACCTCACAGGATTGTACGGGTCAGCCCGTATCGTAGGTGGCTTTTGGCGTTTGGGGTCGACTGGCAAGCCTTTTGACGAATAGTCTGACCAGATACTGTATCATTACAAACTGTTGAATAGTGATCACTCCTTGGATGAACTTGAGGGGCAATCCGGCGTTCAAGCCTGTCTTCATGGGCTTGTCTTGGGAGACAACGGCGTCATCCAGCCTCTTGGGCAGGTAGTTGGATCGGAAGTAATCCTGGTTTTCGCGATTCCATTGCCGGCACTTTCTTCGGTGCCATTCTCTTCGACAGGCAGGGTCACCACAGGTGGCCTGGCGGTCCTTCAATCGCGGATCGGGCAAAAACCATTTTCGGCATACCCTGCAAGGGCGCTTTCGGGGACGTGCTCTTGTCATCGCTTCCTCCTATAAGTGGCTCAGGACAGCAATGACATACAGCAAGGGATAGGCAAGTGCATAGGCCACTCGCGGGGGACGGGAGGTCCGGTGCCGATCAGCGTTGGAGCCGGACCGCTATCTTTTTCCACAGGCATCTCATTGTGCCATGGCTCACAAGATTGGACCCATGCCTGAATCGACGATTTCGTAAAGTGCTTGGAACGACGATCAAAATCGAAAGAGTGTCCGCTGGCCGGGCCGCCGGTTCACGAGGGACCCCGGTGCCGAAGCTGTCAACCGGTGCAGAAGATCGGTTGTCCGAAGGCGGGGATCAAGGTTCTTCCCACCCACCGAGAATCGGACCCGCCTGGGCTGTGATTTGGGCAAATGGTGTCGCCAGTTGTTGGACCCACCCCTAGTAGGGTGCCCTAAGTCCCACTGAAGCGGTAGGCGAGAGACGAACGAGTGGACAGTCACCGCGCGGCGGCGGGGCAACGATTTTGGTTTACAAGGCGGGTGGCCTCCTTGTACGAGGACTGTTTGGACTGGGCCGAACCCCGGGTCACAGTAAGGCCCGGCGTGGCCACCTGCCAATGCGGCCCGGGAAATCCAAGGGAATTAGAGGAATCAAATTGAGGTCTCTCTGATGGTCTTTCGAATCAGAGGAATGAGATGGAATTCACGCTACATAATTTATCTGGCGACATAACGTCCCCCTCATCACACACTCATCACACTTGGGGCTGATGAGAAAAGCTCTTCGATCCTCGATATCCCGGCATCTCAGGCCGAGGACTTCCCCGATGCGCATCCCGCTTCTGGCCATGAGTTCCAAAATCAAACGGTTTCTGGGGTTTTTTGGGTTCGGAAAATCATCTCGTCCACGACATCTTTATCCAGGATCACCCACTGTCGAGGTTTCGGATTTCCGAAAAGTTTTCTCAAAATGGGTGTGTCGCAGGGATTCTTGAGATCAGGATCAATCATGTTCTTGCCAAAGTTGAAAAAGGAGGAGAGAAAAGAGTATCGGAGTTTTTTGGTTCCCTGACTTGTGGCGTCGGTCTGCTTGGTGAGAAATGACCAGACCTCGTCGGTGGTCAAGGTGTTCAGTTCTCTGTCACCAAACTGCTCTCCGAACCGGGGGAGGAAGAAGAGATAATTTCTAACGGTGTTTTTGTTTGCAATTTGCCCTCTGGTACTCGAAAAACCGATCGATGACTTTTGATACGTTCATGGGATGCCTCCTTTTAAAGGGTTGACGTTGCGTTCTGACTTTTGCCGTGAATGTGGTTCATTTTCCCTTAGTCACGTGTTATTATCAAGCCCATAACTGACAACCTTGGCGACCTATGGGGTCAAGCTGTCCATTTGGGGTTAAAACTTGAACACATCGATTTGCTATGATTCATCTGAAATTATTGAATCAGAGGGATTCGGTGCTTAATTGCGGATGCAAAATTATCGATTGCGCCTCTGGACACCAGGAAACCAATCGGGTTTCGGGAAGGGTCGTGAATGGGCGGTGTTGATGGCAACAGTGGTGCGGTTGAGTTTTTATGACGCTTCCGAGGCTGAAGGAATTAGGGTTCCTCACGCCGCGCACCTCTCCTTTAATTCGAGGACTCCGTGGTAGGCCAGGATTGTTTCTAAAGTTCTTTTGTGAAGGCTGAGGTTAAAGATCTTTTCCTCTTGAGCGGTTATTGCGGCCCCCGACAGGCCGATTTTGGCTCTTTGATACATAACAAAACCTATGATCTCCGGGGATAACCTTGTCTGGTTTTGTCTTTCCCGCAGGCTTATTGACCAGGCCGGATAAGCCTCTGGACCGAAAGGCTTCGATGGCTTGATAGAAGGATTCTCTGGAGTATCCGAGCTCCCTGCATACCCAGGCAATGAGCCCGTAGCATCTCGTACTTTACCTGGGAGGGATCGGCGGGGTTAAAGAAGTCGGATTGATGCAACAAATCTGATTGGACGGATTCTGGCTTATGCTTCATGATAGAGTCGTTAATAATGTGGAAAATCGTAGCATAGAGTAAAGTTAATGTCAGAAAATAAATTCCTCAGAATAATCCAGTGCTCGTGCAAGTTCACAATGTAAATATTGAAAAAGGTGCCAGAGTTAAATAGATATTCTAAGCTGATTTGATTAACCAAAGAAATGGGTTGATCGACTTACGAAGGTCTCCGGAAAGGCCCGGTCGGAGAGCCTTCTACCCTCTTAAATCGGATCCTTGAAAACTTTTGAAGCAGGGTGTGAAAACAAATTCCATATGTCGGCATAAAATTACACGGAAATGGTAATTCATTGCCCATATAGAAGTGTCCCTTTCGCCGAGGAGTATTGAGGCAATAGGGTATCTCACTAAATTAAAAAGCAAAAAAACGTTCGGGGCTATGTTTCATTCTGGTACATTTATTGCGTAAGTCGAACTATGGTTTCCAAGCATGATTGTTCTGAGTTTTTTCATTTTGCTCGCATTCCAGTTGCTGAACTAAAGGAGGTTCACCATGAAGCACAAGGTCCTTTCCATCGCGATCCTATTGGCTGCACTGGTTGCGGTAAAACCCGGGCAGCTATCGGCCTTAGCGATAGATTTTTCCGCATTTGATATTATCGATCCATCCGTTGCCATATTGGGGCTCGGTGAGGTAAAAATGCTTGAAGATCAGTCGCTTGCTCCGGTAACCTTGCTGGATTATAACCTTCCCATTCCATTGGATGCGTTGATTTTAAGCTTTGACTTTGAATTGACCGTGCCGGAGGACAATGAAGATTATTTCGACTTTTATTTTGGCGACCTGAGCCAATATAGCGATAGCTTTGGAGGACCCGAGGGGGTTTATTCGGGAACCATCACAAAAGATCTGTCCGGCTTTAGAGGAAGCGGCCTGCCGCTGGCATTTTCATTCATGCCCAATGATAATGAATACGACTCAATTTTAACCATATCCAATGCGAAGATAAACCCCGTTCCCGAACCATCGAGCGTGATCCTGGTTTGCACCGGAATTTTGGCGATGGTGGCGATCAGGCGAAGATATCGCTAAATTTTTGTTGACCGACCCACAGTAATATGCAATTTTAAAGCGCCCATTTCCCCAAATGACGATTTGCCATACAAGAAAAGTGTAGTATATCGGGATGGTAAAACTTTAATCCGGTTGAAAACTGAAGTTTACATACCGGAACATCAAGCGGCTTCATTTTTCAACCTCCGTTTGCGATCATCGCTGCTTTCAGATGCCTTAGAAAACCCACCACATAAAGGGCGATTCCTATGCATAAGTGCATAACCAGCCGGAGACTTTGCCTTTGCTTTGCCTTGGTCGCCGCTATGGCAGTGCTGTTTCCTGCCAAAGCAACAGGCGCTTGGGACGATGTCAGCGCTTCCTGTTCCATTAACAAGACCCGTTCCATGTACAATTATGTTGACAAGGTTACATACTTTACCGGGTCCCTAACCAATACGTCCGGGGAACCCTTGATAGCCCCGATCCGGATGGTCGTCGAGAGCATCAGCAGCCCGGATGTGACGGTTCAAAATGCCGACGGAACAACCGGAGACAACAAACCGTATTATGATTTCAGCGATTACGTGGGGGACGGCGTGCTGGCGCCGGGGGAAACCAGTTCGGCCAGAAAGGTGGTGTTTTATGACCCCAAAAGGGTCAGGTTCACCTACACCCTCAAAGTTTATATCGAAAAATCGGAAGAACGCAAACTCGACGGGCTATCGGTTAGCCCCGATAAGATTGTCTTTACAGCCGCCGGCAATATGCAGCAGCTTACGGTCATCGGCGCTTATTCAGATCAAACCACCCAGGATCTGACTTCGGCAAGCGCCGGCACAAGTTATCAATCGAGCGATGCCACTGTAGCCACCGTGGGTCCGGATGGCCTGGTGACGGCCGGGGCAAAAAACGGAACCGCCGTTATTGCGGTCATCCACTCCGGGCTTTCCGCTGAATGCAGGGTGGAAGTGACTACCAAACCTCCGCAGATCTTTGTAACTCACCTAAATTATGACGTAAACGAGGCAGAAACCCTAAAAATCGGTGTGTCTGCAACAGATCCGGACAATGAGGAAGTCACCCTTTCCGTCTCGCCTGACCTGCTCAACGCCGTATTTGTCGCCACCCCCGGCGTGGTTCCGGCCGGCGTCTATACTTTCGACCCTGATTACACCCAGCAGGGCGTGTACACCGTTACTTTCACCGCAACCGATCCTCACGGGCTTTCTGACAGCAAAACCTGTACGATCACCGTCCACGATGTCAACCGCCCCCCTGTGATTACCTCGGCACCCGTCACCGCAGGTTCCGAAGGCGCTCTGTACGTGTATCATGTTGAGGCAACCGATCCTGATGGTGATTCGCTGACATTTAACCTGACAACAGCGCCATCGGGAATGACGATCATCGCGAGCACCGGGTTGATCCAATGGGAGCCAACGGCCGGTCAGGCCGGGTCCAGGAATATCATTGTTCGCGTGACCGACCCGGGTGGGTTGTTTGCCGAGCAGAACTTCACACTTATGGTTGATAGGCTGAACCAGGCGCCCATCGCAAGCGACGATAGCTTTGCAACGATTCTCGGCGAACCGCTTGCCGTCCCTGCACCCGGGGTGCTTGCCAACGATACTGACCCGGACGGAGATGCATTGAGCGCCGTATTGGTCGATCCGCCCGCACACGGCGTGGTGGATCTCAAGCCGGACGGGTCGTTCACCTACACCCCAAACCCGACCCCGCCCCAGCAGGGACTTAATCCGCGAGTGAAATGGTCCTGGACCAGTTCGGCTGTCGAGCCGGACCTTATCGACGTGATCATGACGCCAGCCATCGTTGACCTCAACGGAGACGGTGTTCCCGATGTGATCTTCATCTCGACCAGCTATGATTCACGCATGAATATCATGGGGCATACGACAATATTGGGGGTGCTCAGGGCGCTGGATGGCGCGACGGGCGCCGAACTGTTTACCGTTACGGAGCCTTCCCTTAGGCTCAACGGGTTTGGCTCAATCGCGGTCGGCGACATCGATGGCGACGGACAACCTGAGATCATAGCTCCTGATCCCTCATGGGACCGGCTTATAGCGTTCGAGCACGATGGCAGCTTCAAATGGCGCAGCGGTTTGTTGGAGTTCCTAGAACGCGGTGGCCCTGCACTAGCAGATATCGACGGCGATGGATCCCCGGAGATCGTCCGTGGACGACAGGTGCTCGATAATGAAGGCAACTTGTTGTGGACCGGGAGCGCTGGCAGGGGCGGCCGAGCTACCTGGCCCTTCGGGGCGCTGAGTACAGTGGCCGATATCGATCTTGACGGGGTTCCCGAGATCATCGCGGGCAACACCGTCTACGCGGCCGACGGAGCGGTTAAATGGCAAGCAGAGGGACTCCCCGACGGGTTTGTTGCTGTAGCGAACTTTGACGATGATCCACTCGCAGAAATCGTCCTCGTGGCAGAAGGAAAGGTCTGGCTCCTGGAGCATGACGGCGTGGTGAAATGGGGACCAACCGAAATTCCGGGCGGGGGGTTTGGCGGCGCTCCCACGATTGCGGATTTTGACGGGGACGGCGAACCGGAGATCGGGGTTGCCGGCGCCCTCCGCTACGTGGTCATTGAAACGGATGGCTCCGTCAAGTGGGCTGCTATCACCCAGGATATAAGTTCCAACACCACCGGTTCATCGGTTTTCGACTTTCAGGGCGACGGCTCGGCCGAGGTCATTTATCGCGACGAACTGAAGCTTCGCATATATCGCGGTTCCGACGGCATGGTCCTGTTTGAAACGCCAATGAATTCCGGCACGGTTTACGAGTACCCGGTGGTTGCCGACGTGGATGGAGACGGGCGGGCCGAGATTGTGATTGGTGCCAACGTGATCATGGGATACGGTCCCATGCAGGGTCTTTATGTATTTGCAGACGCCGGGCCCGGTTGGGTAGCGACGCGCAAAATCTGGAATCAGCACACCTACCACATCACCAACGTCAATGAGGACGGCACCATCCCCGCTTACGAGGCGCCGAACTGGCTCGCACCCGGCCTGAACAATTTCCGCCTGAACACCTTCGGTCCGACAGATCAGTCGCGCACTGACGGCTTTACATACAGGGCAAGTGATGGCTTTCTCAGCTCCGACGAGGCCAGTGTCGAGATCCGGCTTGCGCTCAAGAACCTCGCGCCGGTTATTACATCCGAACCGGTCACCGCCGCAATTGCCGGGGATTTGTATCGCTACGCCGTGCGCGCGATGGATCCGAATGTAGGAGACACGCTCGAGTTCTCGCTCACCATCGCCCCGATCGGCATGACGATCGATCCGGTCACGGGTCTTATCAATTGGACCCCCTCATTCCTAGATGCAGGAATTCACGACATCACCGTGCACGTATCAGACGGTCAGGGAGGCGAAGATGCGCAGGACTTCACCATCGATGTGCAAGACGTCAATCGTCCACCTGCGATTACCAGCGAGCCAGCAGCGTGTGTCTTACGCCACCAGCCCTACGACTACGAGATCCAGGCAACCGATCCTGACGACGACCCGCTCTCATTCACTTTGGTCGAATCTCCTCCTGGCATGACAATCGAGCAGGGTTCAGGCGTTTTGAACTGGACCCCACCATCTATTCCCCCTGGAATGAACATCAATGATGGCCTCGTGGCGTATTACCCCTTCAATGGCAATGCGAATGACGAGAGTGAAAATGGAAATCACGGCGCCGTATACGGAGCCACGCTAACCGAGGACAGGTGTGGAAACCCCAACTCTGCTTATGCGTTTGATGGGGAAGATGATTATATTGCCGTTGAAGATTCAGATGATTTTTCCTTTACCAATGAAGTCTCCTTCTCTGCTTGGATTTACCTATTTTCAGATAGTCAAAACGGCTTTATTTTAAATAAATGGGTGCTTGGGGAAGAAGACAAATTTTTCAGAGTTGGTAAACAAGTACGTTTTTACTTGTTCGGTGCTTTTCCTACGAATTACCAATTTTTATCTGAGCCAGTATTAACACCAAACGAATGGACCCACATAGTAACCACTTATGATGGCGTAACCGCAAAAATATACCTTAATGGAGTTCTAAACGTCAGCTATGAAACAAGCGGTGGTATCAGGAATTCTAACGGAAGAATGTTTTTTGGATACAATCACGATAGAGCTTGGGAAGCACGAAGTCCCTTCTATGGGAAACTTGATGAAATTAGGATCTACAACCGCGCTCTTTCTAACGAAGAAATTAAATATCTCTATAGTCGGCATGATGTAAAAGTTAGAGCCGAGGACCCACATGGTGGTTTTGATGAACAAACTTTTGCAATCAACGTCATTGATGAAGATTCACTTCAACCGAATCACCCGCCTCAAATCACCTCCACACCCATTACCGATGCTATAGAAAACGCGGCATATACTTACGGCGTAGACGCAATTGATGAAGACGGCGACACCCTAACATTCAGATTAGAATCTGCACCCGCAGGTATGACAATTGATCCGGTCACGGGTCTTATCATCTGGACGCCGAGTTCGGACCAGGTGGGGAGCCATAGCGCTACGGTCGAGGTGACCGACGGCTTTGGAGGGAAGGACACCCAGGCTTTCACAATTACCGTTCAAGCCTACACTCCTGTCAATAACCCCCCTGAGATTACATCCACACCGGTTAACACGGGAACTGAAGGCGTTTTGTACGAATACGATGTGGAGGCCACCGATCCCGATGGCGATCCCCTGAGCTTCAGCCTGACAAAGTCTCCTTCCGGTATGACGATTGATGCATTTTCCGGCTTGATCACCTGGACACCATCTTATTTAGACTCAGGCAGCCATGATGTGAAGATCAGGGTCGCTGACGGCCGCGGCGGTGAAACAATACAGGAATTCACGATCGAGGTGACAGATGTCAACAGACCTCCTGAAATCACTTCGATACCGGCTGATATTATTTGCGGAGATGTTTACACTTACCCTGTAGAAGCCGTGGACCCCGATAATGACGTTTTGACCTATTCGCTTATCGACGCCCCCTCGGGCATGACCATTGATCAGTTTACCGGGTTCATTACATGGGCGGATTACATAAACATCAATCCACAGCCTCGGATGGATTTTGCAGTCAACATAGGGGCCACGGGCACTGATTTCGGTTATGACGTAACCACAGATACCGACGGCAATGTCCACATAACAGGCGGGTTCACGGGAACGGTTGATTTTGATCTTGGAGATGGGATCCACGAGATGACAGCTCAATCGGAAATGACCGTTTTTGTTTTGAAGCTTGATCCTTCGGGAAATTTTCTTTGGGCACACAGCGTGCCTGCTGGGTTTGAATCCTGTGGTCAGAAAATTTTTGTGGACGCAGCAGGTCACGTCTATATCATTGGCAAATTTTACGGAACGGTCGATTTTGATCCCGGCCCGGGAACCTACAACCTTACCTCAGCAAATGGTAGAGACGCATACGTCTGGAAGCTTGACAAGGAAGGCCGTTTTCTTTGGGCGCGCAGCCTGAACTGGGGAGGGAACGAAATTGCAGGCGCTATCACGGTGGACGATGCGGGGAATGTATTCGTAGGGGGTGCCTGGGAAAGTCAGGGTGTATTCGTATGGAAGCTTGACAGGGACGGAAACACGTTATGGGAGAAAAAAGTACTATCTTGCCTTACCATAGCAGAAATAGCGCTGGATGAAGACGGCAACATATACTCGGTGGGGGCCTTTGCGGGTACACCGGATTTTGACCCGGGACCGGGGGTTTATAACATAACCGGTACACGAGACGGTTTTGTTTGGAAGCTTGATAACGATGGGAACTTTATCTGGGTGCGCCAGATCAGCCCTACTTCCTATATCAATCAAGGTCTCGGTATTGCCATAGACGGTTCAGGAGGCATCTATGTTACCGGTGAGTTTTCCGGCACTGTGGATTTTGATCCCGGCCCCGGGACCCATACCCTTCCGGGAACTGGAAGGGAACACGGGTTCCTGCTGAAGCTTGACTATGGCGGCAACTTTGTCTGGGTCCGAGGAGTTGGTACGGGTTCTAACCATGCAGTGACAAAGGGTGTCGCTATTGACTGTGCCGGGAATATTTACACAGGCGGGTGGTTCAAAGAAACCTGGGACTTCGATCCTGGTCCCGGTGCTTTTGAACTCACCAGCAGGGGTGACTTCGATGGATTTTTATGGGTGCTCGATCCTGAAGGCAACTTTCTCTGGGCAGACCGGTTCGGCGGACCAGGCGAAGATTATCTGAGGGGAATTTCAACCGACCGGTTCGGCAATATTTATACAACAGGCGGCTTTCTGGGAACGGTCGATTATAAGAAGGGGGATGAAACTTTAACCCTAGCCAGCGCAGGGAGCAGGGACATATTTTTAACCAAAACCAATTTTTGGACCTGGGCCTTGCCGGTCAATGTAGTCGTGGAGGTTTCTGACGGACGCGGCGGCACGGGCACCCAGGCTTTTGAACTCGACAGTCCTGTCATCAACAGCCCTCCCCAGATTACATCAACACCTCTAAGCACTGCTGTTGTAGACGAGGCGTATTCGTATGGTGTGGAAGCCACCGATGCGGATGGAGATGCATTGACCTTCAGCCTGACAAAGTCTCCTTCCGGCATGACGATTGATGCATCGACCGGATTGATTACCTGGCTGCCATCAATCGGGGATGTCGGAATTCACAGTGTCGAGGTGCATGTCACAGACGGCCGAGGTGCTGGTGCCACTCAAACATACACGATAACGGTTGATAAGCCCAACATGAATCCGACGATTACTTCGCTCCCCCTTACCAGGGTTCGGGCGGGAAGCGAATATCGATATGACATGGAGGCGACTGATCCCGATGGAGACAGCCTGTTTTTTTCCCTGATTCAGGCCCCGGGCGACATGACCATCGACTCGTCGATCGGGCTGTTAAGATGGTCTCCAGATATAACCGATGTGGGCAATCACGCGATTGAAGTGAAGGTCAGCGATGGACGGGGCGGTGAAGCTTTTCAGCTCTTTAATATTGTCGTCGAGTTGTGGGACCTGAAAATCGAGGATGTCCAGCGGGGTTGCCTTCGTTACGACGGCCAAACGCTCACCGTGGTGGGTTGGATCTCTGCCAAACTAATCAACAGCGGTGATTTTGATATCGATGATCCTGTCGATGTTTTGTTTTTTGAAGATACCGATTACGACGGGGCGTTCAACCCCGAGGAGGACAATATCCTTGGCCAGACGGTGTTTCCCGGCCCCTTAGCAAAGGGTGAAAGTGCGACTGTCTGGGCTGACATTGCCGGGACCGTGCTTTTCAAAAGCAATATCATCTGGGCAGTCACTGACTCAACAAATATTATCGCCGAAGCGGATGAGACCAATAATATAGCCCCTAGCGGAGAGGGCTGCCGGCACTTTCCCGGTAAAATCGATCCGGTGCTCAAATGGTCTAAGCAGACTTTCTCGGTTGCACCAGAGGCTGACAAGGTTTTGATGTTACCTGTTGTAGCCGACCTTAACGGCGATGGCATATCGGACATCATTTTCAACTCATGGGGTAAGAACTCGGCGTTTGCCCTGCGAGCCATCAGCGGGGATGGTGGTGAGGAACTCTGGTCCGTCACCAATCCTCTATTAGTGAGAGCAAGCGATACTGGTTTAGCAGTCGGAGACATAGACGGTGATGGATATCCTGAAATAATCGCCGTCTACGGCTATGCACCGGGACCGAACACCGTCTTAATGGCCTTTGAACATGATGGGTCTTTTAAATGGAAAAGTGAGGCAAAGTTGGTATTGTCAGGCGAAAGAAGAATAGACGGTGCAGCACCTTCGATTGCGGACTTGGATCACGACGGCATACCTGAGATTATCATCGGTGCGAAGGTATTCAACGCTGACGGCACCTTCCGGTGGTCAGGGCATGACGCAGGCGGTATCGGGGTAGGAGGCCCATTCTGGGGTGGTTTGTCAATTGTGGCTGACCTGGATTTGGATGGAAATCCGGAAGTAGTAGCCGGAAAGAGCGCGTACCGTGCCGATGGCAGCCTTTACTGGAACGCAGATATTCCTGACGGTTACCCTGCTATCGGCAATTTCGACAATGATCCATTTCCTGAAATCGTGGTGGTGGCGTCCCCGAACGTATATCTTCTGGACCACACCGGAGAAGTCAGATGGGGACCTGTACCTATCGCAGGTGTTCATCCAGTACCTAGCGCCTATGCAGGGGGACCCCCGCTCGTTGCTGACCTGGACGGGGACGGCTGGCCGGAGATCGGTGTTGCAGGCATCAATAAATACACGGTATTTGAATCAGACGGCTCGATCAAATGGACCGCGGATATCTACGATACATCAGGAAACACTGGCGCATCTGCCTACGACCTCGACGGCGATGGCGCCATGGAGGTGATATATGGTGACGGCACTACCTTATGGATATTTCGCGGTGTGGACGGCGCTGTATTATTCAAGTTTCCGAAATCCTCTGATACCGTTTACGAATATCCCATTGTAGCCGATATTGACGGAGATGGAAGGGCAGAGATTATCGCACCAGCGGGTAACCATTATCATGGACCACAGACCGGGATTTATGTATTTGGTAGCGATAGCGGCAGTTGGACGGAAACGAGAAGTGTTTGGAACCAACATAGCTATCATGTCACCAATGTGACTGACACGGCCGGCATTCCCGCCTTTGAAGCAAATAGCTGGGAACGCGTATGCACCTACCGCTGCAACATTTCAAGGGTTCCTGAAGCAGACTCTACGCCTTCTCCGAATCTGACAGCATCCTTCCTGCGAAGAGTTCTTACCGAAGAAGAAATCATCTACACGGTGCGGGTGGGTAACGGTGGCGCCCAGCCTGCTCCTGCCGGAATATCAGTCGCGCTTTTTGATGGAGAACCGCACGGTGATGTTGTCAAGATAGGGAGCAGTACCACGAGCAATCTGATAGTGCCCGGGCGGTTTGAGGATGTGAGCATTGTCTTGCCTTTGGGTGCTTTTCCAGAAGAACCCTCAGCTCAAATCAGATGGGTATGGGTTGATAACGATCAGGCGCAGCAGGAGTGCAACGAGGTTGACAATTATCATAAGGCGCTGATCAATCAACCACCCGTTATCATCACCACGCCGATAACCACCGCCTTCGTAGGCGTTTTGTATGGATACAAGGTGGAGGTGGCGGTTTTGGAAGGTGTAGCGGTAGCGTATGCCCTTTCCGTCTCCCCAGACGGCATGGCGATTGATCCTAATTCCGGCCTGATCATGTGGACGCCGAACTCGGACCAGGTTGGGAGCCACAGCGTCACGGTAGAGGTGTCCGACGGACAGGGCGGGTCGGATTCCCAGAGTTTTACAGTTACCGTTCAAGCCTCAGTACCTTCCAATAATCCTCCTGAGATTACATCCACACCGGTTAACACGGGAACTGAAGGCGTTTTGTATGAATACGATGTGGAAGCCACCGACCCGGATGGAGATGCCTTGACTTTCAGCCTGACAAAGTCTCCTCCCGGCATGACGATTGATGCATTTTCCGGCTTGATCACCTGGATCCCCACCGTCGGCCAGGTCGGCAACCACGCCGTCACTGTCCGCGTGACCGATCAAGGCGGCCTCTTCGCCGAACAGGGCTTCCTGGTTGCAGTTACGGCAGCTTCGCCCAATCATCCGCCGGTGATTACCTCCACACCGTCTCTATCTGCTCCCGTCCATCAGCCTTACCGCTATCAGGTGATTGCTACCGATCCGGATGAGGGAGACAGTCTGTCCTACTCGCTGCCCGTAGCACCCATGGGAATGGTCATCGATCCCCCCGGCGGGCTCGTCCAGTTCACGCCGAATGCTGACCAGATCGGCATGCATAGCGTCACCGTCCGGGCTACCGACCGGGGCGGCCTCATCACGGAGCAAAGTTACGTGGTGATCGTTTCGGATACAGCGATCGAGAATCGAGCGCCCGTCGCCGTCGCCGGTCTTCTCGGCGAGCCGGGCCTGGCGGCGTGCATTGCGCCGCCCGGAGGGCTGACCAGTTGGTATACGGGAGACCGGAGTTTCGACGACATCGTTGGGATCAGTTCGCCGATCGCGATTATCGGCAGTCCTGAACTTGAACCCGGGAAGGTGGGGCAGGGTATAAAGTTTAACGGCTCCAGCGGCTTGATCGTCCCTAATAACCCAACCATTGACTTTAATGCCGATGATTCCTTCACGATCGATGCGTGGTTGCGGGTGGATGGAAAATCTGGGGGTAGTGACAACGCTGTTATCGATAAGCGTGAGAATGCGGATGGTCGTGGTTACATAATCAGCGCGTTGCTGCCCCCGATCGCACCAAACGGCACAGCCAAATTTGTATTTACGATCGTCGAAAGCCACACGAGGGAGGTATATCAACAAGTTGTTACCCGTCCGGTACGTCTGGGCGAGGTTCACAACATCGCAGGGGTGGTTGATCGCGCAAAGCAAAAAATGTCGATCTACCTGGACGGGGCACTGGAACAAGAGCTGGACATCGCTCATGTCGGCAGCATATCTAGCACCGCAAGACTATTCATCGGGCACCATAATTCAGATACCGGTACTAATGTCCGACCGCTAGTCGGCCAGATCGACGAGCTGGAAATTTTTAACCGAGCACTCTCGCAAGCGGAGATTCAATCCCTTTACCTCGCCGGCAGTGCCGGAAAGTGCAAGCTCAAGTTGGGGGATACGGTTACGCTCGACGGCACCGGTTCCTTTGACGCAGACGGTGATCCGCTTACCTACAGATGGATCCTGCCGGCCAAACCGGAAGGCAGCGCTGCGGCGCTGAGCGACCCGACCGTGGCGCAGCCGACCTTTGTGGCGGACCTGGCCGGTGTTTATCGGATTAAGCTCGAAGTCAACGACGGGCAGACCGACAGCTCTCCTTCCGAGATTATGCTGCGAGTGTTCGAAGGTAATCTCCCCTCCATCGCACTGGACGATGATTACTCGATCCGGCTTGGTGACACCCTTGACGTGCCGGCGCCGGGAGTCATACGCAACGATTACGACCCGAACGGCACACCGCTGGCAGCAGTAAAAGTCGCCGATCCGTCCCACGGCGCCCTAACGTTCAGCGCCGACGGTGGATTCAGCTACATCTCGAACACGGGCATTTTCGGGCCGGGCGCCACGGCTCACACGGTGATCGGCACGGCCCACATGCCGGGTCAGCCCAAGGATATCGCCATCAATCCACTGACCAACCGCATCTACGTCACCAATCTATTCTCCCAAAGACTGGCGGTTATCGATGGGGAGAGCGGGAAGGTCGTAAAGGTGCTGAGCCCTGGTTCCTCCCAGATCGAGGACGTGGCCTTGAACCCGGTCACCAACCGGATCTACGTCACCGGTCCCCGCATCAATCAGTATATAGAGAGTACGACGGCCATCTTCAACGGCGTGTACGTGTACGATGGAACAACCCATGCGCTGATCGCCACGGTCCCGATCGACGGGTATCAGGTGGAGGACGTGGCGGTCAACCCGGCGACCGATCGGATCTACGTCGCCAGCCTTGACGGCGACAGCGTCTCGGTGATTGACGGCAAGACCAATGCCGTGATCGCGAGCATCCCGGTCGGGACGGAGCCTCGGTATCTGGCTGTCGACACGCGGTCCAACTGGATCTTCGCGCTCAGCACAGCGGACGGAACCGTTACGCTGATAGATGGCGCGACGAACAACGTTCTTGCCACCCTGGCGGTTAATAATGATCCCCGGTTCCTTCTCGTTGACGAGGAGCTTGGTCGCCTCTTTGTAACGAGCTTCGCTGACGCCAGCGTTGCGGTTATCGACCAGGCTACGCACACGGTCATCAAAAAGATTCCGGTGGGGGCCTCACCCCGGGGCATGGCGCTCGATCCCATTACCGGATCGCTCTACGTGTCGAACTCCGGAGACGGCAGCGTCACCGTCATCGACTGCGACACGCTTGCCGTGGTGAGCACCATCGCCGTCGGCGCCGGGCCGGAGTCGGTCGCGGTCAACCCGTTGAGCAGCACCGTGTACGTCGCCAATACAGCGGGTGACACCGTATCGGTGGTTGATGCCGCCACTGGAACCGTTTCCGCCACAATATCGGTCGGGCACAACCCGGCCATCCTTGCCGTAAACCCGCTTACCGATCGGGTTTACACCGTCGACACGGGATCGCATTCGGTGTCCGTGGTTCATGTCGGAGATCACTTCACCTACATGGTGAACGACGGTGAAATCGATTCCAACATCGCGAGGGTCACAATTATCATTGAGTTACAGAACCCAGCGCCAGTGGCGATCGACGACTATTACCAGGTCTCAATGGGTAAAACGTTGACCATTCCTGCCCCCGGTCTGCTCGGGAATGATGTGGCCCTCAGCGGCGGGTCGCTCGCGGCAGTGCTTGTCTCCGGACCGACGAGCGGGTTCCTTACGCTTAACTGGGACGGCTCCTTTGCCTATACGCCCATAGCCGGTTTCACCGGGACCGTCACCTTTACCTACAAGGCCAGCGAAGGAGACCTGGAGTCCCATGTCGCCCGCGTGACCATCTCGGTGGAAGCCGTTGACAACCTGTCGCCGGTTATCACCTCGACCCCGGTCACCGCCGCCACGGTAGAAGCGCCTTACGCCTACGATGTCGAGGCCACAGACCCAGATGGAGATTCACTGACCTATAGCCTGATCGAGGCGCCTGCCGGCATGGGGATTGATGCTTCTACAGGGCTGATCACCTGGACGCCCACCACCGGACAGGTTGGTAATCACGACGTTGAAGTCCGGGTTAGCGACGGCCGAGGTGGCGAGGCGACCCAGGCCTTTAGCCTCCAGGTCAAGGAGGAAACGGCTGTCAACAACCCGCCCTCAATAACCTCGACCCCTGCCTTTATTGCCATTGTGGGGGCACAATACCGGTACGAAGTTGATGCCACCGACCCGGACAATGACCCTCTGACATACAGCTTGGTCACGGCCCCTTCCGGCATGGGGATTGAAGTATCGACCGGACTGATTACCTGGATACCATCAAACGCTGATGTAGGCAGTCATAATGTTGAGATCAACGTGGTTGATGGCCGCGGTGGTTGGGCAACCCAATCATTTACGCTTCAGGTTTTGGAGGACGTCGGTTTTAACAATCCGCCCTCTATCACATCGACACCCCTTTCCATTGTTAATGTCGGGGCTGTGTACGACTACGATGTGAATGCCACTGACTCGGATGGCGATACATTGACATACAGCCTGACTATCGCCCCTTCCGCGATGGTCATCAGTGAGACAACGGGCCTGATCCGCTGGACCCCAACCAGTGATGATATCGGAATCCATGTTGTTGAAGTAAAGGTCGTTGACGGCAGGGGCGGGTGGGCAACCCAGCAATTTTCAATCGGTGTTAATCAGGTCGTTGTCAACACCCCGCCTGCCATCACATCCACGCCCTCGATAATCGTTGAGGCTGAGACTGCGTATACATACGATGTGGATGCAACCGATGCGGATAACGACACTTTAACATATTCCCTAACCACAGCGCCTTCCGGAATGTCAATCGATCCGGACTCGGGACTTATCAACTGGGCGCCGACAGCTTCGGATGTCGGTAATCACGATGTGGAGGTAATGGTAAGCGACGGTAATGGCGGGGAAGCTACCCAAGCCTTTGTACTTGGTGTCACCGGAATAATCGTTATCAATCATCCACCCACCATCACATCGACACCTGTTGTCCGCGTAACGGCCGGTTCGGCATATGAATACGATGTTGAAGCCGATGATACAGACAATGATCCCCTTGCATATAGGCTAATATCCGCACCAACCGGAATGAACATTAATGCCGATACAGGCCTTATCCAGTGGAACACACAAATTGATGATATTGGCGATCATACAGTTGGAGTGGAAGTCGATGACAGACGCGGCGGCATCGTAAGTCAATCATTTACCCTTACCGTCGAAGCAGATAATGAACCGCCTGTGGTCACCCTTATCGTTGATCCGCTTGAAATTACACTCGGTGAAGCGGTTATCATACGAGCCACGGCCACAGACAATGTCGACGTGGTTTCACGGGAAATAACAATCAATGGCCAGCCGGTCACCCTGGATGAAAACGGCTTTGCCCAGTATTCCATTATTGCTTCGGGGGAATATGACATTGTCGCATCAGCCTTTGATTCTGCCGGAAATCAGGGAAACGATACCAAGACACTCAATGTGCTTCCCGGCGATCAGACACTTCCCACAGTAAGTTTGACCCTTCCGGAAAATGAGAGTGAAGTGACTACACTGACGGATGTCGTGGGCACGGCATCCGATGAAAATCTTGTCGAATATGTTATTGAATATTCACAGCTTGGGCAAAACACCTCCAGAGAGTTTGCACGAGGAGAAGCTTCAGTCACGGACGGTCTTCTCGGTACACTGGATCCCACCCTAATGTTAAACGGACTTTATGAAATCCGGTTAACCGCAAAGGATATACAAGATAATACGGGGAGCACCACCATCACCTGCCGTATCAAAGGTAATCAGAAAGTAGGGAACTTTACTGTCACTTTTTCCGATATCTCTATTCCCGTATCGGGTCTTCCCATAACGATAAACCGAACCTACGACAGCCGTGATAAGGCAAAACACGATTTCGGTGTTGGATGGAGTATTGACATCAACAATATCAAGGTGGAAGAAAACCGGGTTTTGGGAAACAGTTGGGCGCAGACAAGCAGCGGCGGGTGGTTTCCAAACTATTGTGTGCAACCTGTCGGAACGCATTATGTCTTGGTGACTCTGCCCAACGGCAGAACCGAAGAGTTTGACATGACGGTGACGCCTCAATGCCAGCAGCTCTCTCCTCTTCTGCAGGTAACGGCAAAGTTTACAGCTCGGCCGGGAACCCATTCGACCCTTGAGCCGCTTGGCGACAAAACCTTATGGGTCTCAGCAAGCGTCGGCGAAATTGGGGATTTACTCGATTTTGATACACTTCAGCCCTACGATCCTCAGGATTACAGGTTGACCACCAAGGAAGGAATGACTTTTGTCTTCAATCAAGATACGGGTATTAAAACAGTTACGGATCTCAATGGGAACATTTTAACTTATAACGAAAACGGAATCACGCATTCTGCAGGAAAAGGCATTGCCTTTGTCCGGGATGGACAAAGCCGGATTACCCAAATCATCGATCCCATGGGAAATACAACGCAATACGCTTACGACGGGAATGGTAATTTGGCAGGCGTCATCGACCCAGAAGGCAATATGACTCAGTATACCTATAAGTCATTTCAAGATCTTATCGACATCATCGATCCGCGGGGGGTAAATGGGATCCGTAATGAATACGATGACGATGGTCGCTTGATTGCACACACGGATGCAGCAGGAAACCGGATTGAATATACCCATAATTTGGATACCCGGCAGGAAATCGTAACAGGCCGCAAGGGAGAAATCACGGTTTATGAATACGATGAACGGGGAAATGTCACGCAAGAAACCGATCCGCTGGGCAACGTAAAAACCTATACATACGATTCGCGAAACAACAAGCTCAGCGAAACCGATCCGCTGGGAAATACCATCACCTATACCTATGATGCCCAGGATAACATGCTCACCCAGACCGATCCGCTGGGAAATACCACCACCTACACGTATAACAGTCGGGGACAGGTGCTTACCATCGCGGATCCGCTTGGAAATGTAACCACCAATACCTATGACGCTAACGGAAATTTCATAAGTACGACAGATGCCCTCGGACATGTCACATCAAACACCTATGACAGCAATGGTAATTTGATCTCCACCACCGATAGCGCAGGAAATACGACAGATTACGAATATGATGTTTACGGCAATCAAATCCGACAAATCGATCCACTCGGAAACGTGACAACCTATACCTACGATGCAAACGGGAAGCAGCTTTCAAAGTCTGTAACCAGAACTTCAGATAGCGGCCCGGTGGTCATGCTCACTGAATATGACTACGACGGCCAGAACCGAATGATCCGAACCATCGATCCGGATGATTATGAGACGAACACCGGATATAATTCCATTGGCAAACAATCCGCAACAATCGATAAAAACGGTAACCGCACGGAATATGAATACGATAATAAGGGGAATCTGGTTCAAACAATCCATCCAGACGCAACGACGGAAACCTCATCCTATGATGAAAACAACAACAGGATTTGCTCGACCGACAGGGCAGGCAGAACGACGCACTACGAATACGATGCTTTAAACCGCTTAATTCGAACTTCTTATGCGGATGGCAGCAGCACCCAAACCGAATACGATGCCGCTGGAAGGGTGATTGCCTCATATGACGAAAACGGAAACGCAACATCTTATGAATACGATGCCGCCGGAAGGCGCACAAAAGTCACAAACGCCCTGGGAAACGCGACCGTGTTTGCCTACGATGCGAATGGAAACCAGATAAGCGTCATGGACGCAAACGGAAACACAACGACTTTTACCTATGATGCGTTGGGACGGAGGTGCCAAACAACATTTGCCGACGGCACGTCGGCCACAATCGGATACGATAACGTGGGGCGAAAGATTTCGGATACGGATCAGGCGGACCTTACCACCCAGTATGAATATGATGCACTGGGTCGCCTCATCTATGTGACCGACGCCCTGGGCGGGCAAACCGACTATGACTATGATGAGATGGGCAACAAGATATCCCAGACCGATCCCAACGGGAACACCACCACCTGGGCCTATGACAACCTGGGGCGCGTGATCAAACACATCCTGCCGTTGGGGATGACCGCAACGATGACCTATGACGCCAGAGGCAACATGGTCTCCAAGACCGATTTCAATGGAGACACTATCCAATACACCTACGATGTCAACAATCGCTTGGTTCAAAAAACCTATCCGGATTCCACCGCTGTAAACTTTACCTATACACCGAACGGGCAAAGAGAGACCGTTACCGACGCCCGGGGCGTAACCCTGCACAGCTATGACCTGCGAAATCGCCTGCTCAAGGTGACCAATCCCGATGGAACATCTCTTTCCTACACTTACGATTTACGGGGAAATCGCCTTTCGGTGACCGTGCCTTCAGGGGTAACCCTCTACACCTTCGATGCGTTGAACCGGCTTGCCACCGTAACAGACCCTGACGGTGGGGTGACGACATATGCCTACGGCGCCGTGGGCAACAGGGCAGGCGTTGCATATCCCAACGGCACAGAGGCGGTCTACACCTACGACAGCCTCAACCGGCTGGTTTACCTCGAAAACAAAAAATCCACCGGCGAGATTATCTCCAGTTACGCCTACACCCTGGGACCTGCCGGAAACCGTGCGCGGGTGGTGGAGGATACGGGAAGGACGGTGGATTATACATACGACGGCTTGTACCGTCTGGTCCAGGAGAATATCACCGACGCGGCTGTGGGCAATGAAACCATCTCATACACCTACGACGCGTTCGGAAACCGTCTGACCAAGATCGATTCGTCAGGTATGATCAGCTACACCTACGACGAGAATGATCGCCTTCTGACGGAGGTCGGACCGGACTACACGAACAGTTATGACTATGATGACAATGGAAATACCACGAGAAGATCGGGCGGTCCAGACACCACGGATTATATCTATGATCACGAGAACAGGCTCATCCAGGCAACCACGGGTGCAACCCAGGTCGATTACTTTTATGACCCAGATGGTATAAGGGTTGCATCATCGACCAACGGGGTCAACACCACGTATCTGGTTGATAAGAATCGGGATTATGCCCAGGTTCTGGAGGAGTGGCAAGGCAGCGCCCTAGCAGGGACCTATATTTATGGTGACGACCTGATAAGCCAGGAGATTGACGGGCTGAAATCTTACTTCCATTATGACGGTCTGGGAAGCACGCGGGGACTTTCTGATGGGACTGCGGCGCTAACCGATACATTCACTTACGAGGCATTTGGGAACCTCAATAGTTCAACTGGGAATACCGACACCAAATACCTGTTTGCGGGAGAGCAATATGATCCCGATCTCGGGCTTTATTATCTTCGTGCGCGACTACTTGATTCAGGAATTGGCCGTTTTCTAACGAAAGATCTTTTTAACGGTTTAGTTTCAGATCCTACTAGTCTGAACGCCTATGGATACGCAAGGTCAAACCCTGTTAACTACCACGACCCAAGTGGACAATTTGCTCTTTATATTGCTACGGTGGCCGCCCTTCAATTGTATCCAAATGCGGTTTCTGGTTATGCTCTTCATGCCACGGTGTGGGGAAAGTGGGCAGAAAGACAAGGGTTTCTTTTTACGCAAGGAGGTATCTTTGTTCAAGGAGGTTATGTCACATTCCCCTTCGGGCATTTGTGTCTCCGCATTGTACCAGCAGATCAAATTAAGTGGGGAAATGTCGGACCATTTACCCAAAGGGATAGGAATAATAAATTTTACGCGACCCTTGGCGCTTACCCATCTCGCACCGTGGGAGGCCTTTTAGTCAGCACTTTTAATCATGATGGGGATATTAATCGGAGCGTTCAAGATAGCTTGCGGCTGGATATTGGATGGAGCATAGAGGGTCAGAACAGGTTGATCGAGAAAATACTTTTCGCGGAATTGAAATTCGATACCAATCTTCGCTATTGGTTTGCTGGGGGAGGGCTGCCCTTTGGCGAGGAGTACAACTCCAATTCCTTTATTTCGGGGCTGATAGATGTTATCGGGATACAAAAACCAACTTTGTTCTACAATTCTATTTATCCAGGATATAATCATCCAGTTCCAGGAAGTGCATTTGGTATGTAAGAGTTTGCATTTGACCTGACAACGTGTTTCTTTTGGAGGTTTCTGACACATTGCTATCGAGACGAGAAGGTGTCGTGTGCCACGCTTTTTAAGACTGTCATTCCACGTTTCATGATATCGAAATGGGTGCAGATCTTTTAGGACGACGGCTGAAGAGCAAGCCGCTGGACTATTTTTCCAAGGAATCTCAAGGGGGTGGACATCGGGTCTCCGTTAAGGCAATATAGGTTGAAACCGTCAACCTATAA
>Ga0209163_1001409_pt1 | contig 26424 bp, 18 predicted proteins | sample MTBAKSrepl2MetaG_FD_187457 | JGI IMG/M metagenome (GOLD analysis project Ga0209163, IMG submission 187457) | Enrichment culture microbial communities om Arthur Kill intertidal strait, New Jersey, USA, that are MTBE-degrading - MTBE-AKS2 (Arthur... | ecosystem: Environmental > Aquatic > Marine >...
TGATGAAGGGCACCGGCAGCATCTATTCTGGATTTTCTAGGCATCTCGATATCCCGATATCCGCCAGAAAGTCAGAATCGCATTAACGCATGTACGTCCCCCGTCCCCTACGGGTAAGGGCGCCTTTCGGCTGTTACTTCACAACCGCGGCGATTTTCGACCGCACAGGGATGTTCTTGGAATCCAGCCCCGGCGTCTGGCCGCGCAAATCGAACTCGAGCTTCACCTGGGGCCGGAAGATCAGGCAGTGCGTGGAGCCGCCGAAATGGAACATGCCGAGTTGGTCGCCTTTGCTCACATGCTGCCCCACAGAAACAGTGATCTCGTTTGAGGAAACTTCTGCCATGCCTACGAAGAGGACCGCCATCAGACCGATGTCCGGATTGTCCGCTTCGAGGAATATCAACGCACGGCTCGCGATCTGTGTGATGTATCCCTGCGATTCGTTAGGACCCGCGGGATCGAATCCCACTGACAACGCTTCGGCATAGTACGAGCCGTCGATCACTTTGGTCTTCACAATCTTTCCGCTGACCGGACTGTGCCAGCGGTGGTAGCTCAAAGCACTGAGAAAAGCCTGATAAATGGTTCCGCCTTCGAATTGCCCGGTGAACGGATCGCCCGCCAGCATGTGGTAAAGCGAATAAGGCTGCGATTTGATCCAGAAGGTGTCGCTTCCCTTAATGCCCTCGGCCAGCCGGTAGGGAGCGGACTCGCAGGAGTTGGCAATGACCGCATCGTCCATGGGAGACGCCACAGGCCGACGGCCTTCTCGGAACTGGCGGGTGAAAAAGTCATCCCAGGAGGTGAATCCGTAGTAGGGCTGCTTCGGATCGCACTGAAAATCCTCGACGAAGGTCGGCATCGCTTCTTTAGCGTCACGGCCGAACCATCCGGTTTTGGGATCGTCGTTCAGGACATATAGGGACTCTCTCGACTTTAGGAACTCACCCCATTGATTCAGAATCTTTTTTATCTGACTGTTCACCTTCGGATTCAAAAAAACGGTCGTTCCGGCCGGAGTTGCCATGGGCCAGTTGAGGATGGCATTAATGGGAAACCCGACCAGAGCCGTCCGGTTGAATTCCGGGGCTTGAGTTATGATCTGGTTGATGAGCTCTATCATGAGGCGGTAATCCCTGATCTGGGGCTGGCCGGTGGGATCTTTCCGGTACTCGGGGGTGTTGCTGGGAACCTGCTCGAACATTTGCGTAAAGAGCATGAGGAGCTCCGGGTCGCTTTCGATCAGGTTCTTTAGCTCCTGAATGACGGGCGCCAAGGGTTGGGGGGTGGCGTTGGTTTCCCGGAGGCGGTCTTCCACCCATTGATTCAGGACTTGCTGGTCGGAGGGCTGCCACTGGCCGACATTGTAGTGAACGTGCTTCTCGGTTGCATGAGGGCTTAACTGCTGCGCCGCCGCGTACCCGAAACCTGCCAGGAGCAGGAGCGCAACACTTATTAGAATCTTCTTCAAGATACCCGACATACGCCATTCTCCTTGTCGCAGATCCAATTTCTATGTACATAACTTCAGAGCTCCTGACATGGAGCAAATTCAAATGCAACACCAGGAGCCTCAAACACCATTTTCAGGGCGGCCTGAGGGAAGCAGAATGCTTCTCTGTTCATAATCTCACAAAGGTCCTTCAATGCTCTATTGAAACGCGGGTTGGACATTGCGTGAAATTTTACGGTGAGAGTTTCTCCTTGCTCATCGGGCACGATGTCTGCCGGTAGTTGAAACAGACTCTTTAGGAATGTCCGACCTTCTTCGCTTGCCCGGGCAAAATGAGGAGCAAGCAGGTTGAGCAAGGCAGTCTCCGATCGGTAACAGGTCATCCTGACAATATCGGAGAGGTACTTTCGTTCTCTTTCTAAACGGACTATTTCATGATGCGCTGCAATGCTCTTCAGCGGTACCTTTGGGGGCATTTTCCTGAGTTCGGTGCGAGCCTTTTCAATTTGCTCTTGGAGATACCCAATCTTGCTCTTAAGGCCTGCATTGGCAACACTGAAGCCTCGCATGGTAGGTCGTTGAGATTCTTTGTTCTCAACCGCCCGCTGACCGTACTCTTTCTGCAGCTCCTTCAGATCCGCCTTCATGCGGGATATTTCGCTGCTCTTCTTCTTGTACTCGGGGCAAGGCGTCAAACGCTCGGCGTCGGCAGCTTCAACATTGTAGGTCAGCAGATGATCCAGATTGTATTCATGTCGCATGTAGCGAAAGAAGTTTTCCTGGTTCCATCGGGAAAACATCTTGCACGCGATGCGCTCCGCGCTCAAATCCTGGCGCGTGGTCATAATCGAGGTCTGATGCCCGCTGTCACAAAGTCTTCGAACCTCACGCATCCAGAACCCTTTCCCGATCATGATGCTCCGTTCCCCGAGGCGGTAGGTGACCGGTTGATCGCCAACCCTGCTCTTGATCTCAGTGAAACAATTCTCCGGCCAAGGGTCATACTTACCCTTGCGATAGGTGATCACATCCACCCCATTTTCAAACCACTGCGCAAACAGCTTGGGGCTCCATCCTTCTCGGTCGAAAATCAGGGTTACGCGCCTGTCACCGGCCAGCCCTTTGATGTCAGGGATCACCGCGCTATCGATCATCGACAGCAGGCTGTCATTGGCCTCAGCTGTGACAAGAAACAGCGGCTCGGTGTTTTCGTCGTTGACCCAGAAATCCGTGGTTGCCGGCATGCAAAGCCGTCTTCGCGCCACATGCGTTTCGGGCAATTTGTGCTTCCGGCCATGGTAGGGCCGAACATGGCCGTCGATGTAGACAAATCCAATGGCATCCAGATCTTTATCGCACCAGCGACGGGTCAGCTCGGCCATGAACTCGGCAGACTTGCTGTAAAGGCCCATCTCTTTGAGCTTTCGCCGAAGGGTCTTTACCTCCGGAATGCGATCAAGGCCAAGGATGATCCCCAGTTCTCCAGGAGATTTCTCCTTGAGCTGCTCCGGAGTCTTGATCCGCAAAAGCGCCATAAAAGCCAGAGTCAGCAAGGTAGCCTGCAAGCCGTAAAAACCATTCCGCAGGCTTCCATAGACTTTCTTCGCCGCATCCAGCAGCCCCAATTGCACAAGCACCGGAAGCGCCAACAACACCCCCGCGTAGCGTACCGATTCGTTAGCGGAGAAAACCGGGGTTGCCTCATCAAGCTTCCCCAAAGAAGCCAGTGCTCGTTCGGTTTCACGTTTGACACCTACTCCCGCGTGGCTTTGACAGTCCTCGATACTACGTTGGGAAGCGCCTTTGCATATTATGCTTTCTTCTTCTACATTCCCTTTTCTGACCAGGGCGCCTTTTCTAATCGCGTATCGGATGCAACCCTCAGTGATGCCAATCGCCTCCGCTATTTTTCTGACCGGCACCGCTTGGTCAAGCAAGCTCTGAACCCTGCGCCGTTTCTTCTTATCAAGCTTGTAGGCGCTTCGATTGCTGCTCTTTTCGATCAAAAGGGCATGCGCGCCACCCTTTTCATATGTTGCTTTATTCCGGCAGACAGTAGAGCGATTCAAACCAAGCGCTCTTGCCAACTCCGCCGGCTTGACTGCATCGGCCGAGCAAAGGACCCCTTGGGCGAGTCGCAGACCGTACTGGTCATTATCGGAACATTTGAAGATTGCGCTGGAGGCGTTCAAAAAGGTGATTTCTCCTGCGCCGCAGAGAATGGCGATATGGTCGTTGACGGGTTTCGCATTTTCGGGGAGCAACGGGAAGGGTCTCTGGAGCATGGGATTTCCTCGGCTTCGTGTTGCATCCCAAATTACGCAATTGGGATCTCCCTGTCAAGAAAAAACAGCATGTTAAACGTTACATGTCAGGAGCTCTGTAATTGTTGAGTTGCATTCATATCTGTTTCTCCTTTCCATCTGTCTTTCCAACTCTCAGCACACAGCGATTTTGGGTTATTTGCTTCTTTCATTCGATGGTGGGCGTTGAACGTTCGATGTTCAATGTTGGACGTTCAAACTGTTCTCAGGGTTCTCGCCGGCCACAGGATTTCATTCCTCCTGATATCCACAACGCCCTTGCGGTTGATTCTGACTTCAGGGAGGAAGTCGTTGGGGAGGAAGATGAAGGAATAGAGGGGATCGTGAAAAGGGTAGCCCCTGGCTGCGAGAAATTCCTTCAGGGTGCTGTCCATTTCGGCCAGTTCCTTCAAGGGCCGCTCGGACATCATTCCTCCCAGGGGCAGAGGGTATTCCAATGCCACCCTTCCCTCTTCCACTGCAACGATTCCGCCACCGATTTCCAGCGTTCTGTTGACTGCAAGGGCCATGGCTTCCGGACTGCGGCCCATGGTGATGATCTCCATTGCGGTATTGAAGGTGGAGGCGATCCCATCCACCCGGTCTGCATAGTTTTGGAGGATTCCATTTGCCACCCACCTCCCATGTCTGTTCAAGGTGGCAACCCTGCAGAAATCCTTCCTGGCAGAGACATCCACGCACCCATGGCGTGTGGGAAATTCCACCTGTTCCACACGCGTGATCACTGGATTCGTCAACCTGATTACCGGGAATTGAACCGACTGCCCATTACCTTTTTCCCTGCAGGGAATTTCAAAAAAATCCGGCTGTGCAGCCCAGTTTTTTTCGATCCGTGCTGCAGGGGCAGAGAAGAATCGTTTGAGGGTCATATCCGGGAAGGGTTGGGCGAGAACACTCTTTTCCGCGACGATCCTCCCCTTGGAAATTACCGTCTCCGGTGTGGGATGGTGAAGGTCGCTCAAGACGAGGATATCCGCGTCCCTGCCCGGCGCGATTCCGCCGAGCCGGTGTTCGAGGCCGAAATAGGTCGCCGGATTGAGCGTGGCCATCCGATAAGCCTCAACTGGATCGATCCCCTCTTCCATGGCCATATTGATAAGCCGATCCACCATCCCTGATCGATATTGGAATTCCGGGGTGGAGCTGTCCGTGGTCAACATGACACGCCTGGCTGTGGACGGGTTTTCACGCACCATCTTCAGGAGTTCCCGAAGGTCGGGCCGCAGAGAGCTCTCCCTGAGCATGACATGGAGCCCCAGCCTCAGCCTGTCGAGCGCCTCTTTTGCGCTGATGCTTTCATGGCACGACTCCACCCCCGTCCGGGAGATGACGCCAAGATAATCAAGGTTTGCACCGGCTGTGTGGCCGTCGATCCTTTTTCGAAGACCACGCGCGAAGCGCATGCACTCGAGGATCTTTGGGTTCTCGTGGATCAGTTCCTTCCACCTGGTGATCTCCCCGATGGAGAGCGCAAGCGGATGTTGTAGCACCCTCTTGATATTCGCTGTCGAGAAAACCTCTTCCTCCCCTTCCATAGGCGTCTGGGGGATCACCCTGATAAACCAGAAGTACTTGATGGGCATGGCCGAAAGGGATTCCATGAATTCCTCGAACAGCCCTGCGCCCATGAACATATAGAAAAAGAGATCGTCGCAGACGAGAGTGGTCGTGCCCAGCCTGCAGGACTCTTCCCCGAAAGAAACAGGGTTGTAGATGTTCCATGGGTGGCAGTGGGGCTCCACATAACCTGGAACCAGCAGCTTACCCGACACATCCAGCCGCAGGGTCCCCTCCCCCCGCTCCTTTGAGCGGCTCCCCACATACCATATCTTCTCTCCCTTGACCGCCACGCCGGTTTCGAGAATTTCGCCCGAATACACATTGAGAACCTTCCCGCCTTCAAGAATCAGGTCTGCTTTCTCCTGCTGTCCGGTTCCATGCTGTTCTTCCTTTATTCCCATTAATCCTTCCCCGAATCGCTGTGATGTTCGTACATGTCTGACGTGTTGTTGCGGCTAACGTCTGCGCGATCCCCCAAGAATTCCCCCAAGCACACCGCGCAGGATCTGCCTGCCGACCTGGCTGCCGATGGTGCGCGCCGCCTGCTTGGCCATTGCCTCCAGCATGCCCTGGCGGCGGCCGGTGCCCAGGAACAGATCGCCCAACGCTCCCCTCTTCTCAGGCTGGGGCGCTGTTTCCCTTCGATCCGGACGCGCTTCCTCTTTTTCATCAGACACGGCTTTACGTCCCAGAATCTCGTATGCCGACTCCCGGTTTACGCGCGTGTCATATTTGGCGCCGAGCGGACTCCGCATTCGCACGGCCGCGCGTTCCTCTGCCGTGATGGCCCCGATCCGGCAGCGCGGCGGACAAACGAGCGTGCGCTCCACCGGCATTGGAACACCCTTCTCCTGGAGGGTCGACACCAGGGCTTCGCCGACACCCAACTGCGAAATCACCTCGGCAACATCGATCCTGGGGTTGGGGACGAATGTTTCAGCGGCGGTGCGCACCGCCTTTTGATCGCGCGGGGTGTAGGCGCGCAGTGCGTGCTGGATGCGGTTCCCCAGCTGGCCGAGGATCTCGTCTGGTATATCGTCGGGATTTTGCGAGCAGAAATAGACGCCGACGCCCTTGGACCGGATGATCCGCACGACCTGCTCGACCCTCTGGCGCAGCGCAGGCGGGGCGTCGTCAAACAGGAGATGGGCTTCATCGAAGAAGAATACGAGCTTCGGCTGGTCGAGGTCCCCTACCTCAGGCAGATTTTCGAACAGCTCCGAGAGGAGCCAGAGCAGGAACCCTGAATAGATGCGCGGCTTCAGAATCAACTGATCGGCTGCCAGGACGCTGATGATTCCGCGACCGCTCAAATCCGTGCGCATCAAGTCCGTAATTTCGAGAGCAGGCTCTCCAAACAGGGCTTCCCCGCCTTCACGCTCCAGCGACAGCAATGATCTCTGGATGGCAGCCACTGACTGCGTGCTTACGAGGCCATACTCCTTCGAGATCTCTTTGCGTTTTTCTGAAACGAAGCCAAGCAGGGCGCGCAGATCGTCGAGGTCGAGCAGAAGCAGGCCCTCGTCGTCAGCCAGCTTGAACGCGATCTCGAGCGTTCCCGCCTGGACGTCGTTAAGCTCGAGAATCCGGCCGAGAAGGCTCGGGCCGATTTCGCTGACAGTCGTACGGACCGGATGTCCGGACCTGCCGTACACGTCCCAGAACAACACCGGACTTGACTCGCAAGCGAAACCTTCCATGCCGATCTGGTCGACCCGCTGTTTGATCTTCTCTCCGGCGATGCCGGGCTGCGAAAGACCAGCAATATCGCCTTTCACATCCGCCATGAACACCGGAACCCCGAGACGCGAAAATCCCTCCGCCAGCACGAGCAACGAAACGGACTTACCCGTGCCGGTTGCGCCGGCGACCAACCCATGGCGGTTGCCGTACTTGGCCAGCAAATGAACCTGCTGCTCCCCCTTTCCGATAAGTATCCGGCTCACAAGTCCCCTCCTCAACTAAGCGTTTGTATGGCGTTCACATTGCCCCTGGTTGCGACTACCCTGTCGCCATCAAAATAGACCAGATAGGCGATTCTCTGATAATGGTACCAAATCGTCACCACCCAGACAGCGTATCCCCACACATCCTTTCCATCTTCCCTGAAAACACTATCCGCTTTTCCCAGGGCTGCCTGAACCATCTTGCGTGTCATTCCCGGCTCAATCTGCCATGCCGCCAGTTTCTCGACAGTCGCCCGGTCCCACTGCGGGTGCTCCGACTGGATTTTCTGCATCCTGCGCTGCGTCGTGGCACAGCCCACAAGGATAACACCCCCCAGCAGCAAAACCAGAATTCTTTTCAGCACGGTATAGCATCTCCCTCTTCTTCGGCCATATCTTCCTGTGCATCCCTCTTCAGGAATACCAGGAGGATCTCTATTTTTCGCGCCATATACAAGTATTTTCCCATTCGTATCACCGGCGCATCTATGTTGTTATGGTCACATCGGTCCGATCCCTGGACGACGCCAACCTCCTAAACCACGAAATCTCCTTGACAACTCCCCTCCGGGATGTAGGTTGAAGCGAGCTTCACACATTTCATTAATTCAAGAGAATGCAGATGAATGAGAAGATCCTTGTCATAGAAGACGAGGAAAAGATTTCCGGGATTGTGAAGTCTTATCTCGAGCAGGAAGGTTTTACTGCATCGGTGGCGCCCACCGGTGCAAAAGCCCTTGAGATGTTCAAGAGAGGGTATGACCTCGTAATCCTGGATCTGATGCTTCCGGATATGAATGGGGAGAGTGTCTGCACTGCAATCCGGCACTCCTCAGATGTCCCCATCATCATGCTCACCGCCAAGAGCTCTGAGGATGAAAGGGTGCGCGGGCTGGGGCTTGGGGCCGACGACTATGTGGTAAAACCGTTCAGCCCCAGGGAACTGGTAGCCCGGGTTAAAGCCCATCTGAGAAGAGGACAAAGAAAGGAAGACCGGATTCTCTCCTTCAACAAGGGGCTTCTTGAGATCGATATCCCCTCCATGGAGGTCAGAAGCGGAAAAGAGGCTATCACCCTCACGAAGACGGAATTCAACATACTCCTCTACCTGGCTCAGAGACCCCGGACGGTGATCACCCGTTTGCAGATCATCCACAAGGTCATGGGGTACGAGTTCGAAGGATACGACAGGGTCATTGACGCCCACATCAAAAACATTCGCCGCAAGATCGAGAAAAATCCCCAGGAGTCCATGTTCATCACGACGATTTATGGGGTTGGGTATAAGTTCATCGGCAAACCGGAGTGAGACTGCACCCGAAGAGCCAGCTCTGCGGGACAGACGCGCGGCATCAGGTTGCCCCCTGAAAAGGGGTTCATACGCAGTGCAATCAATAAATTCGAAATCCGAAGCACGAAATCCGAAACAATCTAAAATGACCAAAATTCAAATGACCAAAACGGAAACCTATGGGGTTTACCAGTTCCAGTTTCTCTCTTTTGAAAATTCGGATTTGAATTTGTTTGTTTCGAATTTCGAATTTCAATATTCGGATTTTCGAGCGTTCCCCCTCACCCCGGATCGGTAGAACCTCTCCGGGTCCTCCACCAGAGTGGAGGGTATAATGAGAACTCATAGCGGGTCGTCATGCGGACTAAACTCTTCAGATCCTTCCTCCTCATCATTCTCATTGCCCTTTTATCCAGCATCGTCTTCCAATGGCTCATGGTCAAAGACTTCGACCGTTATGTGGAGAGCGTGAAGCAGGATCAGCTTCGGTGGGTTGTCGCCTCGGTGGAGAGCAGCTACACAAAGGGGCAATGGAACCTCGACACTCTGACCGAGTCCCTGCACTGGGCCATGATGCTCGGGCTCGACGCATCCGTCGTGGATATTGGGGGCCGTGAAGTCCTGACCTCCCGAAGGGCTATCGATTCCCTGCCCAGTCCCATGGTGGATCACATGAAACACCTTTTCCATCTTGGGGTAGAGGACGGTCCCTATATGAAGTCGCCGTTGAGCGTGGAGGACAGGAAGATAGGAACCCTTCTGTTCCGCCCTTTCCCGAAAAAGGAAATCAAGGAAAAGGAAACGGCATTCAAGGAAAAGACGGCATATTTTCTGTACATTGCCCTGGGCATAGCAGGCGGGGGTGCTTTGTTCGTCGCCATTCTCCTGACTCGGTATCTCAGCAGACCTCTGCTCAGGGTGAAGGATGCAGCAAATAGAGTGGCCCGAGGAGATTTCGGGGCGCGCATAGAACTCCGGGGGAGAAACCGTGACAGGGCCGACGAGGTCGTCAGCGTGGCCCAATCTTTCAATTTCATGGCGGAATCCCTGCAGAAGGAGGAGAGCCTGAGAAGAAGACTTCTTTCCAATATCAGCCATGAACTGAGAACGCCTCTGACCATCATGAAGGCCCACCTTGAGGCTCTTGAGGACGGGATCCTTGAAGAGCCCGCAACGACGCTGAAGACTCTCAAGACAGAATCGGAAAGGCTGATCGATCTCATCCGGGGCATAGAAGACCTGACGCTCGCCGAATCCGAGTTCATGAAACCGGGCGAATTCACTTCAATCAATCTGAAGGAATTTTTTGAAGAGCTCATGGGAGAACTCCTCCCCCTGATCAGAGAAAAATACCTGAAACTGGAGATGGTCCGGAGTGCGGATCTCGTTGTGAAAACCGATGTGAACAAGCTCGAGAAAATCGTTCGCAATCTCCTTTCCAATGCCGTGAAGTTTTCCGGCGAAGGGAACGTTATCCGGATGAATTACGGACAGGAGAAGGAGACATTCTTTTTCGAGATCAAGGATAGCGGCGTAGGGATCCCGGAGTCCGATATCCCCCATGTCTTTGACCGCTTCTACCGAGTGGAGAGGTCCGGCACGGCCGGGTTGGGCCTCGGACTCGCCATCGTAAAGGAAGGGGTTGCCGCACTGGGTGGGCGAATCGAAGTAAAGAGCAAACCCGGCGAAGGAACCACCTTTCGAATTCACCTGCCACGGAACCCTTCTTTCAAATCTTCATAATTTTTTCACAATTTCCTCAAAACTCCTTCAAGGTTTTTCCTTATCTTTGGGCTGTCGAAGTGAGGAGAAGGTTCAGGAGGTTTTCGAAAGAGAACAGGACGCCTGAAAATCCGGCCGGGCCGACGCCTAGGTTGGTCCAGAGGCCGGTTTTTGTTTCTCTTGACGCGAGGAGCCGGTAAACACGAACACTGATCATAGTAGGGCTCGTCAAAAAAGTATGTATGCAGGGTTTTGAAAACTCAGCGCCGATGGTTATTTTGTTCTTTAAAGGATTTGGGCTATGATAATTTTGTATCGTTCGCTTCACAAGTCTTCAAGCCTACATTCCTTCTTATCATCATCGGCCCCGAAATCCACTTACTGGAAATAGCGGGTGATCTGGATTTCGGATGATCAAAACCTGGGATTCAGAGAGAGGGTGAGCTATGTGGAAAAGAATCCATTTGATGTGCCTGTCTGTTCTGCTCTCGTCCATGTTTTTTGCACCTGCCGACGCACAAGACAAAATTCACCTGGAGGCGCTGGTAGAGGAAGCCCTTGCGACTAATCCCGATATTCTTGCAGCAAAGGAAAAACACGAGGTGTATGCGGAAAGGGTTCCCCGCGCCGGCGCCCTGGAAGATCCAATGCTCGGGTTTGGAGTCGCCAATCTCCCGACCACCTTCAGTTTTTCGGAAGTGGATATGACCAGCAAACAGCTCTCCATTTCCCAATTACTCCCATATCCGGGAAAGAGGGCGGCCAGGAGGGAAGCGGCCGGGGAGGAGGCGGAGGCCGTCTCGAACGAAGTGGAAGAGAGGGCGGTCAATGTGATCAGAGAGGTCAAGAATGCCTATTTCGATCTCTCGCACATCTACCGGACTACGGAGGTAACGCAGCGGAACAAGGGTATCCTCGAGAGTCTGGCAAGGATCGCAGAGGCGCGCTATTCGGTGGGAGAAGGCATACAGCAGGATGTCCTGAAGGCCCAGGTGGAAATCTCGCGCATGGTGGACGAACTGATCATGCTGGGGCAGCAAAGGGTGGCAACCGAGGCGAGGTTATGCAGCCTCCTGAATCGCAGCGGTGACTGCATCATCGGCCAACCCGAGGAACTGGTATTTCGAAAGTACCCGATTACGATTCAAGAGCTCCGGAAGGCCGCCCTCGAGACGAACCCCAGCCTCGCAAGAATGAAGAACATGATCGAGGCCAAGGAAAAAGAGCTCCAGCTCGCAAGGCTGGACTATTATCCCGATTTCAGGCTCCGCTTTGCCTATGGGCAGCGGGACGACGGGTTCGAGGACGTCGGGAGAAGGGACCTGCTGACGGGAATAGTGGAGGTGAACCTCCCCATCTTCTACAAGTCGAAACAGGATCGAAAGGTTGCGGAGGCACTGGCCGCTATCCGATCTGTCGAAGCGCAATACAGCGGAGCCAAGAACGAGGTTTTTTTTGTGATTGCGAACATGACCTCTATGCTGGAGCGGGCTGAAAGGCAGATGGAGCTTTACAAAACAGGCGTTATTCCTCAGGCGGGCGCGCAGTTAAAGTCCGCGCTGAGCGCTTATACCGTAAACAGGGTCGACTTCATCAGTCTTCTGGACAGCCAGATGACGCTCTACCGATACGAGCTGGAATATCACGGGGCACTGACCCAATACGAAAAGAACCTGGCCGCCCTGGAAGCGGCGGTCGGCAAGCAGTTCATCAGGAATTGAGGAGACTTTATGACCACTGGAAGAAAGCTGTTTCAAGCTCCTCCAGATGAAGGAGATACTCATGAAAGTCGCTAAATGGGTAGGTTTACTGTTTCTGGTGCTTTTCGGAGTCTTCCTGACCTGGAAAGCGACCGATATCCCGGCCCAGACCGGGCACGAAGGCCACGGGAAAACACCTCCGGCTGACACACAGCCCGCCAAGACGGAACCCTCGCAGAAGGATGCCAAGGAGGCTGAGGACCCGTTCGAGGGGCTTACCATGGAGTCCCTCGAGAAGGAAGGGAAGATGAAGGAACTCGGCCCCGGCACCGTCCAACTTTCGCCTGAGAGACAGCAGATGATCGGGATCAAATTCGGCTCAGCGGAGATGCGGCGCCTCGAGAAGGTGATCAGGACAACAGGCAAGGTGGACTATGATGAAAAACGGCTCGTGACCATCTCTCCCAAAATAGGTGGATGGGTTGAAGAGCTTTATGTGGATTTCACCGGTGCGTATGTGAAGAAAGGAGCCCCCCTCCTCACGATCTACAGTCCCGAGCTGGTCTCCACCCAAGAAGAATACCTGGTGGCCCTCCGGGCAAGGGAAGAATTCAGAAAGAGCCCCTTTCCCGAGGTAGCCTCCAGCGGGGATTCCCTTGCAGAGTCTGCCCGGCGGCGGTTGAAACTTTGGGATATCAGCGATCAGCAGATCAGAAAGCTGGAAGAAAGCGGGGAGGTAAGCAAGACCCTTACCCTCTACTCCCCTTACGAGGGTTTTCTTCTGGAAAAAATGGCCTACAAAGGGATGAATGTAATGCCGGGTATGGCCCTTTTCAGGTTGGCGGATCTCTCGGTCGTCTGGATCTATGCGGATATCTACGAGTCCGAACTTCCCCTGATCCGATTGGGGCAATCCGCTTCGTTCAGCCTTCCTTATCTTCCCTCAGAAAATTTCAAGGGAAAAGTGATTTACATTTATCCATCGCTGGACCCCAAAAGCCGTACCGCCAAGGTCAGGCTGGAGTTTCCGAATCGAAAAGGAATGCTCAAGCCCGAAATGTTTGCGGATGTGGTGATCCAAATCGATTTAGGAAAGAAGCTGGCCGTTCCGGAAAGCGCAATTATCGACACAGGCCTCAGGCAGGTGGCTTTCATTGATCAGGGCTCAGGCAATTTCGAGCCGAGAGACGTGAAACTGGGGGTAAAGGTGGAGAATTACTATGAGGTGATCGAAGGACTCAAACCCGGAGAGCGGGTGGTGACGAGCGCCAATTTCCTGATCGATTCGGAATCCAAGTTCAAGGAAGCGATGGGAGGGGCCGGTGGAGGGCACGCAGGTCATGGGCATTGATGAAGGGACGGACAGATGATTGAAAAGATCATCGCCTATTGCGGGCGAAATCGGTTTATGGTTTTTCTTGGCGTCCTTCTTCTCATATTGGGCGGGGTCTATTCACTAAAAGGCATCCCCCTGGATGCAATCCCGGACATCTCCGATGTCCAGGTCATCATCTATACCCCATGGGAGGGAAGAAGCCCCGACCTGGTGGAAGACCAGGTCACCTACCCTATCGTAACCGCGCTGATTTCAGCCCCCAAGGTCAAGGCGGTCAGGGGTTTCACGGACTTCGGCTTTTCCTTCGTCTATGTCATCTTCGAAGACGGAACCGACATCTATTGGGCCCGGTCCAGGGTTCTGGAATACATGCAGCAGTTCCAGGGGAAATTGCCCCCGGACGTGAATCCCACTATCGGTCCGGATGCCACCGGCGTGGGCTGGGTTTTCACGTATGCCCTCGTGGATGAGTCCGGCAAGCATGATCTTGCATACTTGAGAACGCTCCAGGACTGGTATATCCGCTATTCCCTGGCAAGTGTCGAAGGGGTGGCGGAAGTTGCCAGCATCGGGGGATTCGTCAAACAGTACCAGGTGAACATCGACCCCAATCGGCTGTCATCCTACGGTCTCTCCATCAGAAATGTGATGGATCAGATCAAGAGGTCGAACAACGATGTGGAGGGCAGACTCCTCGAGTTCGGCGGACGGGAATACATGGTGCGGGGACGGGGATACATAAAAAGTGTCGCCGACATCGAAAAGATCGCCGTGGCAACGAATGAAAGGGGCACCCCCATCCTCCTCAGAGACATTGCAGACGTGGGCCTCGGACCCGAGATCCGCAGGGGCATAGTGGAGCTGGACGGCAGGGGGGAGGTCGTCGGCGGAATCGTGGTGATGCGTTTCGGCGAAAACGCCCTCGATGTGATCAACAGGGTGAAGGAAAAGATCCGCGAGATCGAACCGGGCCTTCCAAGCGGGGTCAAGCTGCTGCCCACCTATGACCGCTCCGAATTGATCGAGCTTTCAATCAAGAGCCTCCAGAAAACCCTGATCGAGGAAATAATCGTCGTAAGCGTTATCATAGTCATTTTCCTCCTCCATTTCCGTTCCGCGCTTGTCCCCATCTTCGCGCTGCCCATTGCCGTGATCGCGTCCTTCATTCCCATGTATTTCCTGGACATCACCTCGAACATCATGTCGCTAGGAGGGATCGCCCTCGCGATCGGAGTCCTGGTGGATTCCTCTGTCGTGATGGTGGAAAACGCCTACAGAAAACTATCGGAGGGAACCGAGGCCGAGAAGGCGGACAGCACCGGCACCATCATTCGCGCTTCGCAACAGGTCGGAAGGGCCATATTCTTCTCCCTCATCATCATCATCATCTCCTTCATCCCGGTCTTTCTCCTCGAGGCCCAGGAAGGCAGGATGTTCCGGCCGCTGGCCTTCTCCAAGACATTTGCCATGGCCGCCTCCTCGATCCTTGCCATCACCCTGGTGCCGGTGCTCATGATCCTCTTCATCAGGGGAAAAAACCTCAAGCCGGAATCGGTGAATCCGGTCTCCCGGTTTTTCAACCGGATTTACCGGCCCTTCATCCTTCTCGCTTTGAGATTCAAGTGGACCGCTCTCATCATCAACTTTGCGGTGGTGCCGCTAACGGCGCTCCTCGTCTACTTCTACCCCATCGGCAGCGAGTTCATGCCGCCCCTCTACGAAGGGACCATCTTCTATATGCCGATCACCAGCCCCGGGCTGTCCGTAACCGAGGCAGGGAGACTCCTGGCCGCGCAGGACAGAATCCTCAAAGGCTTCCCCGAGGTCCACACGGTCTTCGGAAAGGCCGGTCGGGCCGAAACGTCCACTGACCCGGCGCCCTTCTCCATGATGGAAACAACCGTGCATTTGAAACCGAGGGATGAATGGAGAAGAGTCGAAAAGGAATACCCCTACTGGCCTGAATTCCTGCGTCCCCTCGCACAGAAGGTTTTCGGGGAAACCAGACCCATGACCTTCGAGGAACTGATCGCGGAAATGGACCAGAGGATGCAGTTTCCGGGGTTGCAGAATTCCTGGACCATGCCGATCAGGGCCCGAATCGATATGCTGAGCACCGGGATCAGAACCCCGGTGGGAATCAAGATCGCCGGGGCGGACCTCAACCAGATCCAGGAACTGGGCACCCACATCGAGATGATCCTGAAACAGGTTCCAGGAACCCGATCCGTTTATGCCGAGAAGGTGGCGGGAGGCTATTTTACGGATATTGTCATCAGGCGGGAGGAGATCGCCCGCTATGGTCTCACGGTAGGAGATGTTCAGGACGTCATCCAGACCGCGCTCGGCGGGATGACGATAACCAGAACCATCGAGGGTCGGGAACGGTATACGGTCAATCTCCGGTACCCGAGAGAACTGCGGGATGACGTGGAAAAGATCAGGCGGATCCTGATCCCGATTTCCGGCGGCAATGCAGGGGGGATGCAAACTGCTTCAGGAGGACAGGGAGGAAGGACTTACCATGTTCCGCTCGGACAGCTTGCAGAGATCAGCATGACCACGGGGCCGGGCATGATCCGGGACGAGAACGGCATGCTCACGGGTTATGTCTATCTCGACGTGGTTGGAAGGGACATAGGCAGCTATGTCACCGAGGCCAAGCAGGTAGTCAGGGATCAACTGGAGCTTCCCGCCGGGTACACCCTTATCTGGAGCGGCCAGTATGAATTCAAGCTTCGCGCAGAGGAACGTCTGAAGATCCTCCTGCCGATCGTCTTCTTCGTGATTTTTATTCTGCTTTACATGACCTTTCATTCCACCGCGGAGGCTGCAATCGTCATGTTGTCGGTCCTCTATGCCATGACAGGGGGCGTCCTCCTCCAGAAGATCCTGGGGTACAACTTCAGTGTGGCGGTCTGGATCGGATACATCGCCCTCTACGGCGTGGCGGTCGAGACCGGTGTGGTGATGGTCATCTATCTGCACGAAGCGCTGGATAAAAGGCTTCGGCAAGGTGCGGTGGGAGAAAAAGATATTCACGAGGCGACCATCGAGGGATCGGTCCTCAGATTGAGGCCAAAGCTCATGACCGTAAGTACAACCCTGATAGGTCTCCTCCCGATCATGTGGTCTTCGGGAGTAGGCGCTGATGTGATGAAACCCATTGCAGCGCCCATTATAGGCGGGATGATCACTTCGACCATTCATGTCCTGATCATTACGCCGGTGATCTTTGCAATTATGAAGAGAAGCGCTCTCAAGAGGGGGAAACTGAAGCATTCCGGAATGAACATATGAGAGAGTGTTCGGGGTTCAGAGTTCAGGGTTCAGGAAAGAATGGTTCCTCACTGAACCCTGAACACTGAACACTGCAATGAAAAAGGAGGGGTTAGATGAAAAAACTGATTTTAGTATGGGCCATATTAGTGTTCCTGGTTGTTCCTTCCATCTCCCTTGCACAACACGACCATGGAGGGACAAAGAGCGGAGCCATGAAGATGGACACCAAGGAGGTCCTTGTGGAAGGGGTCAAGGCCACTTTTATGGTAATGGACAACAAAGAGCATGTAAAAATGCTTGCCGATATGAAGATGAATGAGAAACCCGAGGCGGGGACCACTCACAACATCACCGTCGTTCTGAAGGACGAACAAACTCAGAAGGAGATCACGGATGCACAGGTCAAAATGAAGGTGATCGACCCGAGCGGGAAGGATCAGATCAGGACTCTGAAGGAGGAGAAGGAGATGAAGAGCTACGACGGCTACTTCAACCTCTCGCAAAAGGGAAAATATCAGGTACTGGTCAGCTTCAAAGCAGGAGACAAGACGAGAAACGCCGGGATGTACTATGAGGTGAGGTAAGAACTGGATTTTTTGGCTCCATGGCTTGCAAGTCATTATTAAGTGGCTATTTTTTCTCTATCGGAAATAGCGGAAAGGAGAAAGGAAGTCATGGAAAAAGTCATTGGAACCAACAAAAGGCATGTGATGTCCGCTTCAACCTTAGCACGCGATTCCGTGGTCAATTCCAAGGGTGAGAACTTGGGGGCCATTGAAGATATTATGATCCACTTGGACTCGGGAAGAATCGCCTATGCCGTGCTCTCTTTTGGGGGCATTCTCGGCATCGGGGACAAGTTGTTCGCTGTCCCATGGGAGGCGCTCACCCTGGACGAGGATCAGAAACATTTCATCCTGAATGTCGACAAGGATTTTCTGGAAGCTGCACCCGGATTCGATAAGGATAACTGGCCGGACATGGCAGACCCGCAGTTTAAGAGCCGCGTATACACATACTACGGATATGACGAACCATCCTGGATTTCGAGAGAGAGGGAATCCATCTTCACTCATCAGCGTGGAACGGAAAGGGAAGATTGTCTGGAAATGGGCACCTGCTGATCGATAACTGAAGCTTAACTCCTAAACCAAAAGCCAACCGAGAGATCGGTTGGCTTTTCTAAATCATTCGGCAATGGAAACAGCGGTCAAAGGCACCCTTGCACCCTTCCATGGCTCGCCTACGTGATCTCTCCCTTCATGAACAAGGCTCCCTTCGATGGTTTCCCCTGTAACCAGGCCTTCGAAGAAGAGCAGTCTCTTCATCCCTTCGACAGTTCTCTCCACCGTGAAGGAGAGGTGCGCTCCTTCCAGGGAGCAGCTTCTGATGGGGCATGCCTCTGCTCCGACCATCATGGTCCCCTGCACCTGCTGGAATTTCTGGGTAAGTGTAAGCGATATGTCCCGCCCTTTCCGATCGACTCCTCGCCAGGTCCCCGTCACATTGGCCGGCACGACAAAGAAGTGAAGATCGTGGCCATTGACATTCTTGACTGAATCCGCGTTCCATTCGCCCATGGTATGGCTATGGGAGACAATGCGGGTCCCCGGTTTCAAATCTCTTAATAGTTTTGGACGCAGCCTCAAATTCACCTCGGGGAAGAGGTAGAGCATCACGACCGTTGCACCTCCAATGTCTGCATCGAAGAGGTTTTGTTCATAGAACCTGACCTTCTCCACCACGCCTTCGGACTCGGCGTTTTTGCGGGATTCCTTTATCCTCACAGGATCGAGGTCCACTCCAATGCCCTTCGCTCCCCTCTGCTTTGCAGCCCTGATGACTATGCGTCCGTCCCCGCACCCCAGATCAACCACAGTGTCTTCCGAGGTCACCTCGGCCATGTTCAGCATCTCATCGAGAATCGGATGACTTGTCGGCTCATAAATGACATCAAGAGAAGCCTTCTTCCGCAGGACATCCCTTTCAGAGCGGCTGCATGAGTGCTGGGTCAATGAAGCAATGCACACCATGAGTAACACCAGAACGAGCATGATTGCTCTTTTCATGGACTCTGCTCCTTTGCATCCGGTGTCCTGTTTCATTGTCATCTCGACTCCCGCGACTCGCGGGATAAACTCAGGAAGGTGGACAGTATGCCCACGATGATGTTCTTTTTTGTTTCTGTGAGCAACTGGTGTGAGAAAGGATTTTCTTTAACGGGAGACTGTATTTCGCTTTCACGGTTTATATCATCAGTAGGGACCGCTCCCCGAGCGGTCCGTTCGTGGAACGAACCCTACAGAAAACATCTCCATGAGAGAGGCACTGAGCCCCCAACCATTTCATTTCGTATGCATTGCTTCTCATGAATTCAGATTTATAAAGAAGAGTGGCAACTTAACCAGCTAAGGAATACGCATGTGACCAGGAAAATCATCCTCATCAGCCTTGGATTGCTCCTCCTCGTTGGAATCATCGCGACCATCAAAGTTCTGCAGATAGGCCGGATGGCTGCACAGGGAAGCCAGGCTCCGGTTCCCGAAACCGTGACCACTGCTGCGGCCAAGAAAGAATCGTGGGAGGTCGTACTCAACGCAATAGGATCGCTACAGGCTGTCCAAGGGGTCATGATTACGGCAGAACTGCCCGGAAAAGTGGTGAAAATCGCATTTGAGCCGGGATCCAGGGTGAAGGCGGGAGATCTTCTCGTACAGCAGGATACTTCCACGGAAGAGGCCCAGCTCCGCGTCGCAGAGGCCGCGGAGGCGCTCGCCCAGACCAACTTTCGAAGATTGAGAGAGCTCCTCGCCAGAAAGATCGTCTCCAAGGCCGAGTATGACAATGCCGAGGCTCAGTGCAAGCAGGCGGCGGCCCAATCCGACAACATCCGTGCGCTGATTGCGAAAAAGAGCATACGCGCCCCTTTTTCAGGCCGCCTGGGCATACGATTGATCGATCTTGGCCAGGTACTCGATTCAGGAGAGGAGATCGTCTCCCTTCAGTCGCTCGATCCCATTTTCGTGGACTTCCTCCTGCCCCAGCAGGAATTGGGAAGGGTGCGGCCGGGGCTGCCCGTTCGAGTTACGACCGATGCTCTTCCCGACGAGGTAATAGAAGGAGAAATCTCGGCGATCAATCCACAGGTGGACCCGGCCACTCGCAATATCCGGATCCAGGCAACAGCGGCAAACGCTCAGGAACACCTCCGCCCCGGCATGTTCGTAAATGTAGGGGTGGTGCTCCCTGCGCGGAATGAAGTTCTTGCCATTCCTGCGACCTCCGTTCTGTACGCCCCTTACAGCGACTCGGTTTTCATCCTTGAAGAAAAGTTTCAGGAGGGCCGCCGTGTGCAGGCCTTGCGGCAGCAGTTCGTTCGGCTGGGGGAAAAGAGGGGCGACTTCGTCTCCGTGGCCTCCGGGGTGAATGAAGGAGACGTCGTGGTAAGCACGGGGGTGTTCAAGCTGCGCAACGGACAGGAAGTGGTAGTGGACAATACCCTGGCGCCGGAGTTTCATCTCGCCCCCGAAGTGGCAAACGACTGAACCGGTTATGAATAAGAGATTTACCGACATCTTTATCCGGCGCCCGGTCCTGGCCCTCGTGGTCAACCTGGTGATCATCATAGCCGGGCTGCAGGCCATTCGCAGCCTCAACGTACGCCAGTACCCCCGCAGCGAGAACGCGGTCGTCACGGTTACCACCGTCTACATCGGTGCCAGTGCCGAACTTGTTCGCGGATTCATCACCACACCGCTCGAGCGCGCGATTGCAGCCGCCGACGGCATCGACTACATTCAATCACAGAGTGCCCAGGGTCTCTCCACCATCACCGTGCGCCTCGAACTGAATTACGATCCGATCAAGGCACTGTCGGAAATCAGTTCCAAGGTGGACCAGGTTCGGGGGGATCTGCCTCCGGAATCCGAGGTTCCGGTGATCAACGTGGAATCGGCGGACAGCCAGTTCGCCTCCGCCTACCTGAGCTTCACGTCCGACCTTCTCAAACAGAACGAGATTACCGACTACCTGTTTCGTGTCGTTCAGCCCCGCCTCGCAGCCATCCAGGGCGTGCAGCGCGCGGAAATCCTGGGCTCCCGAACCTTTGCCATGCGCGTCTGGTTGAACCCGAATCGCATGGCCGCATTCAATATAAGCCCTGTGCAGGTTCGGCAGGCACTGGCATCCAATAATGTCTTGACCGCGCTTGGACAAACCAAAGGCTCTCTCGTTCAGGTAAACCTGGTCGCGAATACCAACCTGAGTTCGGTCGAGGAGTTCAGGAACATCGTGATTCGCGAGCAGGCGGGCGCCATTGTGAGGCTTCGGGACATTGCCGAGGTGGAGCTGGGGGCCGAGGATTATGAGACAGAGGTGCGATTTTCCGGACAGACAGCCGTTTTCATGGGCATCTGGCCTTTGCCGAACGCCAATTCCCTGGACGTAATCCGCCAGGTGCACACGGAGATGGAAGCCATCCAAAAGGGGCTGCCCGGCGGCATGCAGGCTCGTGTCGCTTACGATGCGACTCGCTATATCACCAATGCGATCCGGGAAGTGATCAAAACCCTCAGCGAAACGCTGATCATTGTGATCATAGTCATCTTTCTTTTTCTCGGTTCCATCCGCTCGGCCGCTGTTCCGGTGGTTGCCATTCCCCTTTCCCTGATTGGGGCGGTGTTCCTCATGCAGCTTTTTGGTTTCACCATCAACCTGCTCACTCTGCTGGCCATCGTGCTTTCCGTGGGTCTGGTGGTGGATGATGCCATCGTGGTAGTGGAAAACGTGGAAAGACGTCTGGGCGAAGGGGAATCCCCTTTGGATGCCGCCCTTAATGGAGCCCGGGAACTGGTAGGCCCCATCATCTCCATGACGATTACCCTCGCTGCCGTTTATGCTCCCATCGGTTTTCAGGGAGGCCTCACAGGATCCCTCTTCCGCGAGTTCGCCTTCACCCTGGCCGGCGCGGTCTTCGTTTCCGGGGTGGTGGCCCTCACCCTTTCGCCCATGATGTCTGCAAGGATTCTGAAACCGGGGCTCAGAGAGAGCGGGTTCTCAGGCAGGATTTCGCGTGGATTTCAGCGTATCCGGAGCAGGTACGGCCGGCTGCTCGATTCTACACTCGCATCAAGACCCGCCGTATACGTGGTGTGGGTATTCGTGAGCCTGCTCACCATACCCATGTTCATGATGTCGCCTGCGGAGCTTGCCCCAACCGAGGACCAGGGTGTGATATTCGGTATAGTGGAGGCATCTGCAGACTCCACTCTCGATCAGACGAGTCTCTATGCCGCTGCGGTGAACAGGGTTTTTCTCTCTTCTCCGGAGACCGAATTCACATTTCAGATTACGTCTCCCGCCTCCGGGTTTGGAGGCATGGTGGTGAAGCCATGGGACGAGCGGGAACGAACGATTTTCGAAATCCTTCCCGAGGTGCAGGAAAAACTCCGGGCCGTGCCGGGCATTCGGATCAACCCCATCCTTCCACAGGCGCTGCCCGGCGGCGGACAGTTCCCGGTCGAGTTCGTCATTGCTTCGATTGCGGAGGAGGAGGAGATCCTGCAATTCGCGCGCCGGATTCAATTGAAGGCGATTCAAAGCGGGTTCTTTGCCTTCCCGCCGATCATCGATGTCAAAATCGATCAGCCTCAATCCGAGATCGTAATCGATCGCGACAAGGCCGCCTCACTCGGCCTCAATCTGCAACAGGTCGGCGCGGACATGGCCTCGATGGTAGGCGGGAATTATGTCAATCGGTTCGACATCGCAGGCCGCAGTTACAAGGTCATTCCGCAGATCAGACGCGCAGACCGGCTGAACCCCGGGCAGCTCACATCCATTTATGTAACAGGGCCGGGGGGTGAGCTGATACCGCTCAGCACCATCGCCACCATAGAGAACAAGACAGTTCCCCGTTCGTTGAACCGGTTTCAGCAGCTCAACGCGGTAAAGATCAGCGGCGTGGCCGTACGCCCTCTCGATGAAGCGCTGCGGCTTCTGGAAGAGGAAGCGGCTGCGATCCTGCCGGCGGGATATGTTGTCGACTACACCGGAGAGTCGCGCCAGCTTCGCAGTGAGGGAGGCAAGTTTATTCCAGCATTCAGTTTGGCCGTGATCCTGATTTTTCTTGTGCTCGCGGCTCAGTTCAACAGCTTCAGGGACCCTTTTGTCATCCTGGCCGGTTCAGTGCCGCTGGCCATGTTCGGAGCGCTCCTCTTCACTTTCCTGAAAATGCCCAACCCCAATGTCCCTTTTTGGACAAACGGTTGGACCACAACGCTCAACATCTTCTCTCAGGTAGGTCTCGTGACCCTCGTCGGACTGGTATCCAAGAACGGGATTCTGATGGTTGAATTCGCCAACAGACTCCAGGAAAAAGGGATCTCAAAGATCGAGGCCATTCGGGAAGCTGCCCTGACACGGCTGCGACCCATTCTCATGACTTCTGTGGCGACCATAGCCGGTCATTTCCCCCTGACCCTGGTCACAGGGGCCGGCGCGGAAGCACGAAACTCCATCGGGCTGGTGCTGGTCGGCGGAATGGCGATCGGCACCCTCTTCACACTATTCGTCCTGCCGTCCATCTACATGCTTGTGGCAAAAGATCGGCAAAAGTGACAGTAAGCAGAAGCAGTAAGCAGTAGGCAGTCCCGCGAAACGACACACGGGATCTCCGCTACGCTCCGATAAGCAGTAGGAAGTAGGAAGTAGGAAGAGAGAACCGCAGAATGTCCAATGTCCAATTTTCCAATGTCCAAGGAAGATAAAAAACCGCAGAATGTCCAATGTCGAATGACGAAGTTTGACGGTCTCGTAAAAGTCGAAAATGCCCTCTTTTCGTCATCCCGGTGAAAACCGGGATCCAGTATTTCGAGCCTTTGCAGAGTATCTGGATTCCAGCTGGAGTCCTGCCCGCCTGCCCTTACCCCTTTATCCCGGGCAGATCCGCCACCCCCGGCTCGACCTGAACTTGCAAGCAGACATTCGTCAGTGCGAAAAGAACATACTGAGAGACCAGGGAGATCAAATCGACGAAGTCCTGCGGGTTGAGAACGTTCTTGGTCCGGTTCCATAATTCCGGCGAAATAAACCGGTCGTTCATGAAGGTGTCGGTGAGTTTGAGAAAGGCGCGTTCCCTCTCCGAAGAGAATGCGGCATTGGAACCGTGTCGAATAGCGTCAAGTTCCGTCTCGTTGATGCCAAACTCCCGGCCGACCTTGACATGGTGCTTCCAGACATACTCGCTGCGATAGAGGACAGCCATGCGAAGGATTACCAACTCCTGCTCACGGACCGAGAGCCCCATCTTTGCCTTTGACGTCACCCAGTAGTCGAGAAACGGCCCTAGGGTTTCCCGGTTATGCATCAGGATGCCGAGGAGATTGTACGGGAAGCCCTCCCCCTGGAGACCCTTCCCGGGAAGCCGCTCCAGAATCTTCACACATTCGGGGCTCAGATTATCGGTGGACAGGGGAGTAATGCGGGACTCTGATTCGTTAGGAAAGGTCATCTTAAATTCCTCCTTGTTCGTTCCGTGAGCGATCTTTGGATTCCCCATGGCCAAAGCGCCCATCGCCAGTCCACAGCGCTTCAACGCGTCTCGTCTCGTGAGCCCTTCAAAAATCATCATTTTCTTTTTCTTCATGATTTCTTCTCATTTTTCTTAAAATGGTACTTTCAGCTCTTTTTGTATTGTTTTAGCAATTCAGTCCGTAAATTGGCATGCTTCAGATATGAGTCATCTAGTCATTTGTCAAGAAAATGCACAACAAGGCATACCCATTCGATATCCAGGAAATGTCGCGTGGTGAAACCTGCTTGCGTGGCAAGATCAGTCAGATTCTGAGGCCTGGTTTTCGCGACGTGTCAATTTCTATTTTCGAGGCGCTACCGATCCGACAGTGACTCCCCTATCTTTCGGAGAGGCTCTTTCAGATCGTGAGACGCCACAAACGCAAACTCCTGAAGATCCCGGTTCTTGCGCTCCAGCTCCGCAGTGCGCTCACGAACACGCCACTCCAGTTCGTCCTTGGCCTTTCGGAGTTCCTCCTCCACCCGCCTGCGCTCGCTCATCTCTTTCTCAAGCTTTCGCAGGGCTACCACCATGTCTGCCCGGGTCGCCTCATCGGATGCGAGCAAACCCTCAATCTCTTTCTCAATGGATCGATGGGATGGCCTCACCACGAATTCATCATGAGGCTCTCCCCTGGCAATGAACGCTGTTTGGTCGGCCCAACAGTTGGTCCCAAAAAGCTTGGAGCAGTAACCAGCCATCTTGCCCGCGAGCATTGCGCTCCCCCAGCACTCTCCCAATGCCCTCTGGTATCTGCCCTCCCAACTCTCCCTCACGCGGAAGCGGCACTCCCTGATCTGTTCATCCAGCCCTGTAATCGCCCATTCGCCCCAGCCAGCCACTGCGGCAATAACAAAACGCTCCGTCCCCACGATTGCTTGAACCCCGGACATCAACCCTGCAAGGGTGGTGTCCACCCACATCATCGCAACGGGTAGATTTTCGAAGGTGCAAGTACCTCGCTGGGTGTTCCAAGTAATATGGATACCGGAGACTTGGATGCTTCTCGATTCATGGGAGTCACCTTGAAATCCGTCCATGTCTTGGCGCAACGCCTCTCCTGCGATCTTTCGCAGGGATTCGGATCGCTCAAGGTCCTTGATCCTTTGTTCCAGTTCTTCATAGGTCGGTTTCCTGGCCATCGGTTCCTCCCTCGATCTCACGCTCCGAGTTCAATACCTAGGCTCTACCCAGGCATGAGGAGCGCTCCACACAGATAGTCTGGCTGGATTTCTGCTCTTCCTTCCCTATGCAGCCCCAAGATCAATGAAAGGGAGATGATAAGAATCCTTGGAGGCGGAAGAAAGTAGAAGCAGTCGATCATCCGAATCATCTTAGCCTATCAAGCCCGCTGGTTTGCTGGGCCCGCAAGGTGGATTCATCGTTCTCCTTGCTTTACCGGCAGAGTGATGATGAAATTGGACCCTTTACCAGGGGTGCTCTTAGCGGTTAGCGTGCCGCGATGATGCTCAATCACCTTCGAGCAAATGGAAAGGCCCATTCCGACCCCTCCATATTCTTCTTTGCCATGGAGACGTTGGAAGGGCTTGAAAATACGGGCCGTCGGGTACCAACCCGAGTTTGTCCTCAGCCGTGTTCGCATTTTCGCCGGCGAAAAGCGTGAGAAGCTGGCCGGCCCCTTCCACAATGAGATCCGCTTCGATCTTCATGAAAGAGCCGTTTTCTCCCTTACGGCCGCAAGGATCTGCTCTTTGAGCTCGTCTCCCCGTTGTTTCAGGAGATCCAGATCGCTCTCCATCCCCTCTTTGTATTTCCTGTCTTTAAGCCTGGAGAGGTTTACGCGCACGTTCAGGATGGCTCCCTCCATTGCAGCATGGGCGAGCAGCGCGCCAACGCCCCCATCGGTGATCGCGTTCGGGTTCCCGAATTTGACTACCTGCAGGCAAATCTCCAGGACGCGTACGCTCGCCTTTGCCGTAACCGACGGGATGTCTGCCGCCTTCTTGAGCCTCTCCTGGATCTCGAGGGATCTCCTTTTCTTCTCTTCCTCATCACCCCGGGGCAGCCGATAAGCCTCCATGACCTTCAAATAGACCCTGCTGTCCTCAGAGACCGCAGCCAACAGCTCCTTGCGGCAAGACCGGGCCGCATCCCTGATCCCGGCCATCATCTCCCTGTGATCCTCAAACCCCTTTCTATCCAACGTGAGATTCGCGACCATCTCGACAAGGGCCGAGGCAAGACTGCCCGATAGCGCGGAAACGCTGCCACCA
>Ga0209163_1001413_pt1 | contig 26413 bp, 25 predicted proteins | sample MTBAKSrepl2MetaG_FD_187457 | JGI IMG/M metagenome (GOLD analysis project Ga0209163, IMG submission 187457) | Enrichment culture microbial communities om Arthur Kill intertidal strait, New Jersey, USA, that are MTBE-degrading - MTBE-AKS2 (Arthur... | ecosystem: Environmental > Aquatic > Marine >...
CAGCAACGGGTGCTGATACCGTTATGGTTCTGAAATCGGCTGCGTCAAAGCGGTTTCTCGACCTGAGGGTGCTTGAGGTACTCGCAAAACCAAGGGTGTAAAGAAGAAGAATTAAAAGAATCAATAAGGAGGAGACCATGCCGGACGTTCTCTCGAAAAAAGAATTAAAGGCAATGAATGCTTACTGGAGGGCGGCAAACTATCTTTCGGTGGGACAAATATACCTTTATGACAACCCACTGCTGAAAGAAAAACTTTCGATCAAACACATCAAACCGAGGTTGCTCGGACACTGGGGAACGACGCCCGGTCTCAATTTTATCTATGTACACCTCAATCGCGTCATCAGGGCTTATGATCTCAATATGATCTACATCACCGGGCCAGGTCATGGCGGACCCGGCTTGGTTGCCAACACCTATCTGGAGGGAACGTACAGTGAGGTGTATCATAATGTTTCTCAGGATGAAGAAGGAATGAAAGAACTCTTCAAACAGTTCTCCTTTCCAGGAGGCATCCCGAGCCATGTTGCTCCTGAAACCCCCGGCTCTATTCACGAAGGGGGAGAACTCGGTTACTCGATTTCTCATGCGTATGGTGCTGCATTCGACACCCCCGACCTTATTGTATCCTGCGTGGTGGGTGATGGCGAGGCCGAGACAGGCCCTCTTGCTACGGCGTGGCACTCAAATAAATTTCTCAATCCCATTCATGACGGCGCTGTGCTTCCCATTCTCCACCTGAACGGATACAAAATTGCAAATCCTGCGATACTTGCCCGAATCAGCCATGAGGAACTTGAAAACCTTTTCATCGGTTATGGGTACAGGCCGTATTTTGTCGAAGGCTCCGATCCTGATCCTATGCACCAGTTAATGGCTGCAACACTTGATACGGTTATTCATGAAATCAGGGAGATCCAGGAGAAGGCTCGCAAGAATGGAGTCGCAGAACGTCCCCGATGGCCGATGATCATCCTGAGAACCCCCAAGGGCTGGACAGGTCCAAAGAAAGTGGACGGAAAGAAAACCGAAGATTTCTGGAGGTCGCACCAGGTGCCCTTTGCCGAGATGGCAACGAAGCCAAAACATGTCAGGCTTCTTGAGCACTGGATGAAAAGTTATAAGCCTCAAGAACTCTTTGACAGGAAAGGGAAATTAATCCCTGAACTTGCAGAACTTGCCCCGAAGGGAGATCGCCGCATGGGTGCTAATCCGCATGCCAATGGAGGAATTCTCCTGAAAGATCTGAAGATGCCCGACTTCCGCGATTATGCTATCGATGTCCTGAAACCTGGTCAGGTCAAGGCTGAAGCTACCAGGGTCATGGGAAAATTCCTGAGAGATGTCATGAAGCTCAATATGGATACACAAAATTTCAGGGTTTTCGGTCCGGACGAGACAGCCTCTAACCGGCTCGGCAACTTATTTGAAGTAACCGATCGAACGTGGGTAGCAGAAAAAATCCCCGAGGATGACCATCTTGCTCCTGACGGAAGGGTGATGGAAATACTCAGCGAACATACCTGCCAGGGCTGGCTCGAGGGCTATCTCCTGACCGGCCGTCACGGCTTATTTTCATGCTATGAGGCGTTTATACATATTGTTGATTCAATGTTCAACCAGCACGCTAAATGGCTGAAAGTAAGCAAGGAAATTCCCTGGAGGATGCCTATCGCATCACTCAATTATCTGTTGACATCTCATGTCTGGCGCCAGGACCACAACGGCTTCAGTCATCAGGACCCCGGCTTTATTGATCACGTCGTCAATAAAAAAGCCAATGTCATACGGGTATACTTACCACCTGACGCAAACACATTGCTTTTTGTAACTGACAAATGCCTGCGGAGCAGGGACTTCATCAACGTTATCGTAGCTGGGAAGCAGCTTTCACCGCAGTGGCTTGATATGGATGCTGCAATCAAGCACTGCACTTTCGGAATCGGAATATGGGAATGGGCAAGCAATGATCAGGGAAGTGAGCCGGATGTGGTCATGGCGTGCGCCGGTGATGTGCCAACAATCGAGACCCTTGCAGCAGTTGACTTTCTGCGTGAACACATACCTGATCTGAAAGTGAGGGTAATTAATGTCGTGGATCTCATGACACTTCAGCCGGAGGAAGAACACCCGCATGGCCTCTCAAATTGGGAATTCGATACACTTTTTACCACGGACAAACCGATTATTTTTGCCTATCATGGGTATCCCTGGTTAATTCATAGATTAACGTACCGCAGGACAAACCATAAAAACCTCCATGTACGCGGTTACAAGGAAGAGGGAACCACGACCACGCCGTTTGACATGTGTGTTCTCAATGACCTGGACCGCTTTAATCTCGTGGCTGACGTGATCGACCGCGTGCCGAAGCTTGGATATAATGCTGCTTATACGAAGCAGGCAGTCCGTAATAAGTTGATAGAACACCAGAAATATATTACCACCTATGGTCAGGACATGCCCGAAGTCAGAAACTGGACATGGCAAAGGGACAGTTCAAATGGCAGGAAGGGGAAGAAACGTAAAAAATAAAATACGTGCGGGTGCGGGGTCTGTAAATAGAACATTATTTTCTAACTGATAGCGTCTATAAGTTTCTATGTTATTACTCTTCAGAGATCTTAAAAACTTTTAAAATTTACGCACCTGGATTCCTGCCGGAGTTTATCCCGTACTTGTTGATACGGGGCAGGAATGACAGGTTAGCTTGAACCGAAGGAGATTATGAAAATCCTTGTTATAAATTCAGGGAGCTCCTCGATTAAATATAAGGTCTTCGATGTTCGTGACTCTCTGACGCTTGCGTCCGGAAAGCTGGAAAAGATTGGCGAATCAACGAGCCGCCTGACCTGTCGCTGGCAGAATTCAGTGGGCGGACGTGAAGAGACCCAACAGAAACGGCATGTACGCGATCATAGAGAAGGCTTTGCGTGGATAGTTACATCGATTGTAGAACAAGGCGCAGTAAGTGACGAAAGCGAAATATTCGCGATCGGACACCGCGTTGTGCACGGCGGGGAAATATTCCGCGATCCAGCACTCATAGACGGAAAGCTTATTGAAACTCTCCGGTCGCTTGTCCCTCTTGCTCCACTTCACAATCCGGCTAATCTTGTAGCGATTGAAATTGCCCTCGAGCGTTTTCCGAATGTGCCACAGGTAGCTGTCTTCGACACAGCGTTTCACCAGTCATTGCCTCCGTATGCCTACCATTATGCGCTCCCTTATGAATTCTATCCAGACTACCACGTTCGCCGGTACGGTTTCCATGGAACGTCTCATCACTATGTTGCTCAACAGGCTGCCCGGTATCTCCAGAGGCCGATAGAATCCCTTCATTTGATTACCCTCCATCTCGGAAACGGAGCGAGCGTAACAGCAGTCAAGGAAGGAAAGAGTATTGATACCTCTATGGGTATGACCCCGCTCGAAGGTCTCATCATGGGAACCCGGTGCGGGGATATTGATCCTGCCGTAATTTTTTATCTGAACAGGAGAACAGGGAAGTCCAGTGAAGAACTTGAAGATATATTGAACGAACAGAGCGGTCTCAAAGGGGTCTGCGGAGTGAACGACATGAGGGAAGTGGAGAAACTTGCCAATTCAGGAAATAGACGCGCACAACTAGCGATCAATATGTTCTGCTACCGAATCAGGAAATATATCGGTGCTTATACCGCCGTCATTGGAAGGGTCGACGCGGTCGTTTTCACAGGTGGCATCGGGGAGAACTCTTCATTCATAAGAAAAGAATCGTGCCATGGCCTGTCACACCTCGGGATTGTTATAGATGGAAGAAAGAACAGGAGATCTCGTGGCGGGATTTTTGAAATCCAGGGAGACAGGGGGGCTGTAAAAGTCCTCGTTATTCCGACGAATGAAGAGATCGAGATTGCCCGGCAGACAGTATATATACTACAACGCAACTCCTGAAGGAAGCGGAAGGGATACCTTGACCCTTGTCAGTATCTAAGGCAGGATAACGCCGACCTTGTCGCCTGTTTTGATGCCGAAAGACCTTGATGCATTGCCATTACGTACAAAAAGTTCGAGATACCCGAAACTGTTTATGAGGGCATAAAGGCCGGTGTCTTTCACTTCTGCATAATAGGTTTTGAATGGTATCTCCTTGCCCTTGATGAGAACCTTGATTTTATTTTCTGAATTGCTGCCGGTCATCTCACTGATTTTCTCTTTAGGTATATTTGTCATGGTATTCCCGAAGCGGTCTATATATACGACCTCTCCGTCAATCACATTCTTTCCGGTCAATTGAGGTGATGGTATGGAAAGCTTCTTGAAATCAGTGATGGGATCGCCGAAATGAGATATGTCAACACCCTTTGACAGCGATCCGGCAATCGGTGCAAAAATATCCTTACCTTGAAACGTAGAACCGTCTTGCTTCAAAAAGTAATGTTCTGCTGTGATATGAAATACAGTAAGCCGTTCTGCCAGGGCGAATATCCGGGAAAAAATGCCATTGTCAGGTCCTATAAAAAAATAGTTTTCTGTAACAGCGAGGATCGGTCTTCGGGATGAGCCCACGCCCGGGTCCACAATAGCAACATGGATCGTGTCATGAGGAAAAGCATTGTAACTTATCTCGAGAACCAGCGATGCCTCGAAAATGTTCTGAGGGCTTATGCCGTGGGTGATATCAAAAACCTTTGCAGCGGGATTGATTTTTAAGATAACTCCTTTAATGATTCCAACGAAGGGATCCTTGTAGCCAAAATCAGTTGTCAGGGTTATTACGGGATTTTGCATGTAAACCACCAATCACTTCTTTAATATCATAAATTTCTTTTCTTTTCAAATATTTTTCTATTCCGTTAATAATATTTACAGTTGCTCTCGGGTTCACGAAATTGGCAGTCCCTACCTGTATTGCTGTTGCACCTGCAAGGAAGAACTCTATTGCGTCCTGTTCGTTCATTATACCACCAACCCCGATAACGGGGATCGTAACCGCTTGTGAGGCCTCCCACACCATCCTCACCGCAACAGGTCGGATTGCCGGACCTGAAAGCCCACCTGTCGTATGCGCAAGTCTCGGCTTCCATGTCTCGATGTCAATAGACATTCCAGGGATCGTATTGATGAGTGAAAGGGCATCACTGCCGGTTTCTTCTGCAATTTTTGCAAATTCCTTCATATCTGTGACATTCGGAGATAACTTTATAATCAGCAGTGTCTTTTTTACAGATTGTCTGACCTTTGAAATGAGTTTCGCAAGGGTTTTCTTGTCAGTGCCGAATGCAATCCCTCCCTTTTTAACATTCGGACACGACACATTCAGTTCTATCCCATCGACTCCTGCGTCGTCAAGCGACTTCGACAGTTTGACATATTCGTTCAGGGAATTGCCGAGTATGTTGACGATTACTTTTGTATTGAATTTCCTCAGATATGGCAACTTCTCTTTTAGAAATTTCTTCAATCCTATGTTTTGAAGGCCAATTGCGTTGAGCATCCCGCAGGGCGTTTCACATATGCGTGGCGGAGGGTTCCCCTCCATCGGCTTCACTGATAACCCCTTGACAATGACAGCTCCAAGATTGTTCAGATCGACAAATTCTGCGTATTCCTCACCATAGCCGAATGTTCCTGAGGCAGTCATGACGGGGTTTTTGAATTTTATATGACCTATAGAAACTGTTAAATCCATGTGTATGTACCGAGGTTATGCAAAATTTTTTTCACCATTCAATTTCCTCTATAGGGAATACCGGGCCTTCCTTGCAGACCCGCTTGTAACCATGAACTGTTTTTACAGCACAGCCAAGGCATGCACCAAAACCGCATGCCATATTTTCTTCAAGGGAGACATATCCTTTTATGCTGAAATTATGAGCTATTTTTGCTATAGACTCCAGCATGCCTTTAGGACCGCACGCATAGAGGACGCACAAGCCGATGTGCAGTGAACCGGATGCAAGAAATTCTTTGAGAATATCAACCACCGTACCCTTTCCTCCGAATGAGCCATCCTCAGTACAATTCATGCACATAATGGGCCTGCTTTTTAGCTCCTTTAGTTCATCGGTCATGATGAATTCATCTCTGCACTTTGCACCCTGTAAGAAATATGTTTCCTGGGAGAGTTCGTCGGCGAGCGAGAATATCGAAGCTATACCTGTGCCGCCGGCAATGAGCAGGGGGATAGAACTTTCTTCCGGCGTTGGGTAACCGGTGCCGAGAGGTCCCACGAGACTGATGATGTCACCCTGTTTCAGATCTTTCATGAGTGATGTCCCTTTTCCTTTGACTGAATAGAGGAAATGGATGCCATCAGATGTGTTTTTAAAATAACTGAAAGGTCTTTTTAATAATGGGTCATACGCATTGCTGACCGCAATCATGTAGAACTGCCCTGGTACCGGTTTCACTACGGGTTCAAGAGGTTCTACACAGAGGAGATGATTTTTCTGATTCAACGGAAGGTTTCTTGTTACTTTTGCCTTGAAATATCTACTCAAAATTGATCTCTAATATCTCATACTCCATGGTTCTTGCAGGTGCCTTGATGGTTACCGTGTCACCTACCTCTTTGCCGAGCAATGATTTCCCCACAGGTGAGCTTAAGGAAATCCTTCCGCTTTTGACATCTGCTTCTTCAGGTCCAACGAGGATGAAGCTGTGTTCTGAGTCTGTTGTTATGTCAAGCACCTTGACTCTGGCACCAAAGGCGACCTTTGACTGGCTTATTTTAGATGTGTCGATCACTTCAGCAAGTGCGAGTTTCGTCTTGAGTTCCTGAATTTTCCCCTCAATAAACGACTGTCTTTCCTTGGCAGCATGATATTCTGCGTTCTCGGATAAGTCGCCATGGGCCCGTGCCTCTGCAATGGCTTTTATGTTATTTGGTCTGTCAACTTTCAGAAGTCGATCGAGTTCTTCCCGGAGCTTTTGATATCCATTAGGTGTCAGCGGTACCCGTTTCATATGCTCCCCCCCTTTGAGTAACAATAATGTAACACGTTTCCGCAGAAATTTTCTATACATACTGGTCCAAAATAAATTGTAACAGGAGGCAGGATACAACATACACATACTGAATCGTCAGGATAATTAGAGTCTGTGTATAAACTATTAAACCCCCTCACCCTCTCCCTCTCCCGTCAGGGGAGAGGGGTTGGGGGAGGGTGTTAGAATATGGACTTTATACACAGACTCTAATTAATACGGCATACCCCATGTTGTTATCAGAAGTTTTTCTGATTACGCTCATAGGCCGTCATAAGGAAACATGATGTTTTTTTATACGGTGTTGTCATTGTGTTTATTTGGCCCCGGACACTTTTTCCAGAGGTTATTTGGGACAGCAATAATATCCTGAAGGTTTCGAATTTTCGAAAAACAATGACATTACTGCAAAGTTTTTCCTGCTGCAATTTTTTCATGAGGACTTCTCATCGGTACGATGCGCTGTTATAATGTATAACCAAAGGCGTTAGCCTATAACGGTTTTGTTTGATCGATAAAGGAGAGGATATATGCGCTTTTCGAGGATGTTTATTCCAACCCTGAGAGAAGTACCCGCTGATGCAGAGGCTGTGAGCCACGTGCTCATGCTGAGGGCCGGTTATATGAGACAGGTGGCAGCAGGCCTCTATATCAATCTGCCACTCGGACTCAGGGTTATCAGGAAGATTAACAGTATCCTCAGGGAAGAAATGGACGCAATCGGCGCACAGGAGATCACCATGCCAGCATTGCATCCGGCAGAGGTATGGCAACAGACCGGCAGGTGGTATGAGATAGGTGATGAGATGTTCAGACTCAAGGACAGGGGAGGACGTGACATGTGTCTCGGCATGACACATGAGGAAATCATCACATGGCTCGCTGCCAGAGAAGTACGCTCATACAGGGATCTTCCGCAGATATGGTATCAGATTCAGATAAAGCTGAGAGACGAGGCGCGACCGAAGAGCGGACTTCTCAGAACGAGAGAGTTCTTGATGAAGGACAGTTATAGTTTCGATATTGATGAAGACGGACTTGAGCAGAGCTACAAGCTTCATGCGGATGCGTACCACAGGATTTTTTCGAGATGTGGGCTCACGTTCTGCATGGTTGAATCAGACCCCGGCATGATGGGAGGCGCAACTGCCCATGAGTTCATGGCTCCGAGTAGAGCAGGCGAGGACCAGGTAGTTCTCTGTAGCTCATGCGGCTATGCCGCAAATATTGAACTTGCTGTTTCACATCCCCCGAAAGTGGATGCTCTCAGCGAAGATTTTCAGGAGGTTCATACGCCTGAAAAACGTACGGTTGATGAGGTTTCAGAATTTTTACATCTCGGTCACGAGTGTTTTATCAAGAGCATACTCCTCATGACAGATAAAGCCCCTGTCCTGGCTCTTGTAAGAGGTGATCATGAACTCCATGAGAAAAAGCTCGGCAGAATCATTGGTCCCCATAGACCTGCAGAAAAAGGGGAGGTCAAAAATATTCTTGGTGTCGAGGCAGGTTTTATCGGGCCCATGAATCATACGGTAAGGATTATTGCCGACTCGTGCCTTCAGGAGGGAGCCTATGTGAGCGGTGCAAACAAGCTGCATTACCATGCCAGAGGAATAAAACCCGGAAGGGATTTCATTGCTGAGTGGAATGACATTCAGGTTGCGAAAGAAGGTGATCTATGCCGGAAATGCAAAGCTCCTTTAAAGGTTGAACCCGCTATCGAAGTTGGCAATATTTTCAAACTCGGCACAAAATACTCGATACCCCTGAAGGCAGTTTATTTGGATGAAAATGGAAAGGAAAGACCTCTTGTTATGGGGAGTTACGGCATAGGGCCTGCAAGGATAGCAGCGGCAGCAATCGAGCAGAACCATGATAAAGACGGTATGATATGGCCAAGGAGCATTGCGCCTTTCGATGTGGAAATTCTTCCGTTGAACATAAAAGATACCGTGACAAGAGAGGTTGCAGAGAATCTCTACAAGGAGTTGTCCCGCAGTGGCTTTGAGACCTTGATTGATGACCGTGATGAGCGGGCAGGGGTAAAGTTCAAAGATGCGGATCTGATCGGGATACCGATTCAGATAATAATCGGCGAGAGGAATCTCAGGGAAGGACTGATCGAGATCAAGGACAGAAAGACAAAAGCTGCTGAGAAGGTAAAGATTGGTGAGGTCATTGAACGGATGTCTTCAGGATATCATTGAGAAACGCGGAATCCGTTATATTGAGGCAAAAATGCATTTTTCGAGTTCAGGATAATTCAGGACATTCAGTCCATAGCTGTTTCCTTGTTCAATATCGTCGGCAACATCGAGCATGTCTTCAGCACTGTTTTCCGCACCGAGAAACGGCGGATTATCCGGTGGCGGTGGCGGAAGCTGGTAAATTTAAAATGATCAAGGGAGTACCTTATTATTGATAAATTATTGAATATTTATTTACAAAAATTATTCTTTGTTGATATACTTTTTCAGGATAAACAAAGAAATCGTGCTAAAAGAATTTTGCCACATTAGAAAAGAGTGCGGGAATCGATAGTGTGTTTATGTAAACGGAATATCGATGTAATGATTTTGCTTCTTCTCACGATTTTTATTTTTTCAGCTCTCTCCGCTTATGCATCCCAAAGAATCTATTCAATTCAGGTCGGAAGTTTTTTCTCTATCGAAAATGCCAATAAATCGTTTGATTCTCTTATGAAAGTTATACCAGAAAGCCAACTCGATTATTTCAGGATCGAAAAGGAGGATGAATTTTTTAAAATAAGGATCGGAAAATTTGAGGACCAAGATGCTGCAGAGGGCTTTCTGAAAGTAATAAGACCTTCTTTTCAGGATGCTTTTATCGTAGAGGGATACCTTGAGGATCCGGAGGTAGTGAGACGTTATGATGTGACGTCTTTTGCTGTACAGGAAGACCCCATTAAATCGGTAGAAGAAATAGAACCTTCTTATGATCCTTCGTTGAACCATGCGAGGGCAAAAGAATTTATCAGGGAAGGAAACTTCCAGGAGGCTTTAGAGCTTCTTGCCCCATTTATTGAGGATCCTATGGTGCATCCAGATATATTTTCTGATTACCTTGCCGTACTTGTGTGGGAAGAGCACTATGATGAGGCTATCGCTATATTCGAAAATCTTCCTCCCATGTTTCCCAGACGGGCGTACCTTATGAGAAATGTCGGAAAGGCTTACTACGAAAGCAATGAATATGATAAGGCCTTTTCGTTATACCAGGCTGCCCTTAAAGAGACGCCGTTGGACGAAGAGGCCCGGAAAGGGCTTGTATCAAGCCTCGTTAAAAAGGGTGACTATATAAAAGCCATAGAGTATATCGATCTATTTCTGGAGGAGTCTCCTTCCATTGATTTTGCCTTTATGAAAGCCGATCTCTTATTAAGAACAGGAAGATATATAGAGGCTCTCAGGGTCTACAGTGAGCTCGTATCAAGGGAGGATATTGAGAGTGAACGTGTCGCAAAGATCAGGGATGATATTATGGCTTCTCTCCCTTACGAGGAACGGCAGCGCATGCTGAAGGAACTTCATGCTGCTGCAAGGGAAGATACGGTAGCTCACTCAGGGTACATATTATTGCTCATATTGGACAAAAAGTATAAAACAGCCATTGATAGATTTGAGAGTGCAAAAATGGAGCTTGACTCTTATGAAGATGACGTTCTCTGCTGGATCGCATGGGCGTATTTCAAAGCAGGAAATATAGAAAAGGCGACGTATTACTATCAATCAGTTCTCAACAAGAAACCGGACTATATGAGCGCAAAAGTGGGGCTTGCATATTGTCTGTCAACCGGGGGAGAAAGTAAAAGGGCACTTGAGATGCTCGACGAGATTATTGTAGCAGCACCTCAGGAAACGGAGGCACGATTTGCCCGTGCATTTGTCTATGAAAGATCCGGGGAGCTCTGGTCTGCCATCAAGGAATATGACAGCATCCTTTCTTATGCACCTGAAAATAAGATTGCCTTAAAATTGAAACTTCAGAATATTTCCGATCTCGGTGGTAGTTCTATTGCTCTCGAAGGGGCATATACAGATTTCCCCGATGATGCGAAGTTAATCGACACAATAAAAAGTGATATGGCAGTCGATCGCGTTCAATGGGGAGAACCTGTCGCCGCGATAGGAATGCTTCTCCCTCTCCTTGAAGACAGGGAAAACATGAGAGCGCGATATGATTATATTGTTGCACTTGCAGAAAATGATGACATGGAAGATGTTGTAAATGAATACGAGAGCCTTGTCAAAGCAGGAGTATCCCCTCCTCCCTGGGTGCTCGAAAATGTGGCAAAAGCATATCTCAACCTGGAACAGCCTAAAGAGGCATTGAAAATATACGATGAGGCGGTAGAAGCTAATCCAGCTTTACTTGATGCACAGATGGGTAAATTTTATACGCTCCAGGAAATGAGAAAATGGAGAGAAGCTGAAGAAATACTTGATGGCCTCGACAGTGGCCAACCAGTTTTTTTAGGTAAGGGAAGATATCAACGTCCTAACTGGTTCAAGCTTGACCTCGCATTGGCCAGGGCTTGGTGTGTTGCATACGAGGAACGTTTAGGTGAGGCAGAAGACCGGTTTTGGAGTCTCCGTGAAGCTGCTCCGGCGCATATGGGGATTCGCAGCGGGCTTGCCCATGTTTATCTGTGGCGAGGTTGGCATCGGAAGGCCCTGAGAGAGTTCAATATCGTAGAATCCCTTGAACCAAAGGATTATAAGACCCGTATTGGTAAAGCTGCAGCTCTCAATGAACTTGCATATAAAGAGCAGGCAAGAGAAACTGCGGATACTCTGATCAAAAATCATCCGAAAGACAAGCATGTACAGGAACTTGTCCGCCTTTTCGAAGTTGAAGAGATGGCAGAACTTTACACGGATTTCGTCATGAACAGGGATGAAGACGACTTTGAAGAAATCCGGGCTGAAATAACGTTCGCAAAGCCTGTTTCTCTCTATACAACGCTTTACGGTTCAGTTCTCTGGCAAGAGAGTTCTCAGGAAGAGCAAAAAGAATACTATCGCCGTGCCGGTATCGGTATCGTTCATATCTTTAACAGTACGTTGAGTCTCAGGCAAAGGTTTTCCATTAACTATGATGACGGAGATGATTTCGGGTCGTATACGGAGGTTACGTTAACACCCAATGACTACTGGCGCTTCAATATCTCTTATGACACATTCACGACAGATGTTCCTTTGCGTGCACGTGTTTTTGGAATAGAGTCTGATAAACTTGATGCATTCATTCTGTATAGGGAGAGCGAGTGGCGAAGTTATAGTCTCTTGCTTTCAAGGATGGAATTTTCGGACGACAATAAAAGAGAACAGGTTCTTGTCAATTACGAGCAGGGTTTGTTTGTGAAAAATGACTGGAAGATGAGAATTTTCCTTGAGTTATATGCGTCGAGGAACTCAAGGGATGACGCACCGTACTTCAATCCTGATCATGACTGGAGTCTTTCTGCAACCCATATGACAGAACAGATACTCTGGCGCATATACAGGAAAGCGTTTATACACAGGCTTTATCTGACATGCGGTACCTATAAACAGGATGGTTATCCTCATGAGCTTATCTGGACAGTACGGTATCAGCAGGATCATGATTTCTCCGATACCCATGCCCTTGTCTGGGGACTTAATATGAGCAGGAGGGCATATGATGGAGAACCGGTGCATAGCTATGGCTTTTATCTAACGTACAGGTGGAGATTCTGATGGTCAGGCGTTTCATAAATGCTTTTGCAATACTATTTTTCTTTGCCTTGACGGGTTTTGTCACGGCGCAAGACATGAAACCTGGTGAATTTCTCGTTCTGACATACCATGCTGTGCCTCTCTCAGCTTCTCAGGATGATGACATGAGCGTTTCCCAATCGCGTTTTGTTGAACAGATGGAATACCTGCGTATACATGGATATCATCCAGTTTCCCTGGATGATATCTTGAGAGCACACGAGGGGAGGCAGACCCTTCCAAAAAATCCGGTTCTCATTACGTTTGATGATGCATATATCTCATATTACGAATTCGTAGTCCCGGTCCTCAAAAAATACAGTTACCCGTCTGTTCTTGCAGTTGTCGGGAGTTTTATTGATAATCCGCCTGACGGGCTGCCCGAGCCGCTTATGACATGGGATCAGCTCAGGGAAGTTGCTTCGAAAGAGCTTGTAGATGTTGTTTCTCATACCTATAACTTACACAAGGGCATCCGGTATAACCCTCCCGGTAACATAGGGCCTGCTGTCGCTCTGCGTGTTTATGATCCTGACACCAATGCCTATGAAACGGATGCAGAGTATCGGGCGAGAATAGAAAAAGACTTCAAGATACAGAACTCACTTTTTACCGAACACCTCGGATTCAAGCCAAAGGCTATTGTCTGGCCCTATGGATGGTATACCGCAATAAGTTGGGACTTAGCTGAGAAAGCAGGATATGTATTTGGATTGACAACGACAAGTGGCCTGGCACACATAGACCGGCTTCACGAGATCAATCGTATAGTTATTAAGAATTCCCCGATTGAGGATTTTATCAGGGATATAAAAAAAGTAAAACCTGATGCTCCGCTCATGAGGGCTGTTCAGGTAGACCTGGACCTGATGTATGACCCCTCTTCTTATGAGCAGACAGATATCAATCTGGGAAGACTTATTGATCGTCTTGTGGAGATGAATGTCAACACTGTTTTTCTTCAGGCATTTTCTGACCCGGACGGATCGGGCAATATAAAAAGCGTGTATTTCCAAAATAAGGTATTGCCTGTAAAAGCCGATATCTTCAGCCATGCAGTTCACCAGATGTTCATCCGGAAAATAAAAGTATATGCTTGGTTACCCACATTGAGTCTGGAGCTCCCTGACAAGGAATTGAATGATAACCTTAGGGTACTTGAAATCAGGGACGGTACCATACAACCGAGCACTTCATGGTATAAAAGGCTTACACCGTTTGATAGTACGGTGAGGGTCCTTGTCAGGAGTATGTATGAGGATCTTGCTGCTCATTCACTTGTCCAAGGCATTTTATTTCAAGACGATGCCTACCTTACCGTTTACGAAGATTTTCATCCTTCGGCATTGCAGATGTATAAGGAGAAGTTTGGTAGAGAGCTTGTTCATCAAGAGTTAGGTCAGGACGAGGAGCTTTCACAGAGCTGGGCACGGTATAAGACAGAAGTGCTGATTGATTTTACCAGGCATCTTATGGCTGGGGCAAGGAAATATCGTCCAGATGTGCTTTTTGCCAGAAATCTATATGCACGTGTCATTTCCGATACCCGTTCTGAGGAGTGGTTGGCTCAAAACTACAAATTATCCCTCGATACATACGATTATGTCGTCGTCATGGCGTATCCTCAGATGGAGAAGGTACATAATCCTTCAGAGTGGCTCAAGGGATTAGTGGAAAAGGCAAAAGAGTATCCTGACAGCATGCAGAAGACCGTATTTAAAGTTCAGACATTTGACTGGGAAGGAAATAAATGGCTGCGTGACAGGACTATCCTCGAGGAAATACGTGATATCCTTGCATCGGGAGGAAAACATGTTGCCTACTATCCCGATAATGTTTGGGAAGATAAGCCTGCTCTCAAAACGATAAGGCTTGAAATGTCAACAGAGTGGTTCCCTTTTATGGAGTGGCTTGAAAGATGAGGGAAATATTGCAGTTCATTAGTGATTTTGTTTATCTCTACCCCCTCTTTATGAGTCTTGTATGGGTGATTGGTGCCCTCATTTTTTACCGCCGGCTTGAGCATAAGCAGATCCAGCCTCCTGTACTCAAAGAGTATCCGATGTTTTCTATCCTTATTCCCTGCCACAATGAGGAAGGGCAGATCTTAACAACCATTGAGACATTGATGGATATTGATTACCCCAACTATGAAGTTATCGCTATTGACGACGGCAGCACTGACAGGACATCATCCATACTCCATGCATTAAGCAAGAAATATGATCGGGTACGGGCTGTCTATCTGCGTGAAAACCAGGGGAAAGGGACGGCCCTTAATGTCGGATGCCTGGCTTCAAAAGGGGATCTTATAGTCACCATTGATGCTGACGCGTTTCTTGACTCAAATGCCCTCAAATGGTTTGCGTGGCATTTTTACAATTATCCGCGGGTTGGAGCAATTACAGGGAATCCACGGGTCCTTAACCGTACTTCTCTCCTTGCCAAGATTCAGACAGGGGAGTATGCAAGCATTATCGGGCTCATTAAGAGGACGCAGCGGATTCTCGGAAAGGTCCTGACCGTTTCAGGTGTCATAGCTGCCTTCAGGAAACAGGCTTTGGTCTCCGTTGGGTTCTGGGACAGTGATATTGTAACCGAGGACATCGATATAACATGGAAACTCGAGAAACATTTCTGGGATGTCCGTTATGAGCCGAGAGCTGTTTGCTGGGTCCTTGTGCCTGAGACAATCAAAGGTCTATGGAGACAGCGTTTACGCTGGGCACAGGGCGGCATAGAGGTTCTGCGGAAGCATAGTAATATCTGGCAGGACTGGAAGCAGCGCAGGTTATGGCCCATATATGTAGAGTACTTATTCAGTTTATTATGGGCGTACTCTTTCTGGATCCTTATAGTAATGTGGGCAATGCAGGCACTTTTTAATCTTGTATTTCCTGTTAGATTGCAACCGCCTATACCGCCACAGTGGACCGGATCAGTCCTTGCATTGGCCTGTGTGGTTCAGTTCGGTGTAAGTATGTACATTGATAATGTCTATGAAAAGAAATTTTTCAGATACTTATTCTGGGTTATATGGTATCCGTTTGTGTACTGGATAATTAACGCCCTGACTATTACAGTTGCTGTTCCAAAGGCTCTTCTGAAGAAAAAAGGAACACGGGCGGTCTGGAAGAGTCCTGACCGCGGACTCGACAGATTAACGAAACGAAAAGGAAAAAGCACATATGCCTGAAATAAAAATTATCGATAAACCAAAGCTGAAAACCTTTTTGAGAACAATCACTGAATTGAGTTTTACCTCAGTTATGTGGGGTTTTTGGATATACCTGTTCCTTCCTCTTGTGAATGTTGTCCTCTGGTTATTTGGCGTAAGATATTTTTATATCGAAGTGATCGAAAAAGCCGGCTATTTAGAATTGTTAAGTCTTCTTGGAAGGGTCGGATGGACTATCATATTGGTTTTTTTAACACTCCGCTTATGGGGGTTATATAATTACAGGAGGTTCGGGAAAAGGGAGAGACGGAAGAGCTTGCCTGACGATACTCTCGAAAAACTGGCTGAACATTTCGGGATATACGCCGAAAACATTACAGAACTACAGTCGAACAAGGAGATAGTCTGGCCGTTACAGAAGGATATAAAGCACGATATAACTCAATGGATGGCTAACAAGGGAATAAGAGATTAAAGGATACTTTTTTAACCTTCAGCAGGATTAAAGCATGCTGCCTTTCTGAAACGTCTATTTCTTTTTATAGATTTTCTGCATAATCTCGGGGAACTTCTTTTTGAACTCAGGGTCTGATCTTCCGAGAAAGAGCTTGAGGCCCTTTATATCGTTTTTCACATCGGCGGATTCTTTTATTTGAAGATGTAAGCGCTCGATCAGGTCTGTTAATGTTGCGATCTCTTTTTCAAGAAGGTTGATTCTTTCTTTGAGTATTTTTTCTTCTTTCAAGGCCCCTCCTAACAATCATAGTACCTGCAGCATGTATTGCTGCGGATATATGTATTTTATCATATGGGCTTGAAAGATCAAGAACGCGATGTACTCAAAATATATTCAGCCATGTACGTTTATAACTCATCGTTAATGTGGGAAGATATCCTTTCACGGTATTTGGATCTTATATATATTCCTTTATCGTCATCATTTCTCGACTTTCTGTTAATATAAAACTATGGCGTATCTGATTCTCAGGATCATGATCAATGCCCTCTCGATTGCCGCCGCGATAAAGGTCATCGACGGGATAACGTTTACGGGCGAATGGTGGAAGATGATCATCATCGGAGCAATTTTCGGTGTCATCAATGCACTCCTGAAACCTCTCATGATGCTCTTTACCTTGCCATTGATTGTACTGACACTCGGACTTTTTACGCTCGTCGTCAATGCCGTGCTGCTCATACTGACGGCAACGTTTTCAGGCCCGTTCAATCTCGGGTTGCATATAGATGGATTCTGGTCGGCATTCTGGGGAGCACTGATCGTAAGCATCGTGAGTATGTTCCTTTCCTGGATTACCGGGGTTAAGAAAATTAAGGTGGAAAAATTTAGAGAATAGGGGGCTCGTTATGAGTTTTTTTGCACTATTGGGCTTTATATTCTGGGCAATACTCATGGTGCTCATATTCAGGAAAGCAGGCTATTCGGGGATTCAGATTGTTCTCCTGTTCATTCCCCTTGTGAACGTGGTCGTCTTTGTCTGGTTTGCCCTGTCCGAGTGGCCTGTTGAGAGGGAATTGAAGAGACTGAGAGCACTTGAGAGTAACGATTGATAAGGGGTAGAATTCATCTCATCAGTCGAGTAACAGATCTTCCCAGATACATACAGTGCAAGGACGTTTTTCCTCGGGTTTTTTGTAGAAAATTGCTATGGGTTAAAAACAAAGAAATAATAGTGGCATGATTTACCATTTTCTTTGTTGAGTATTATAATTCCGTCATGGGAAATATTCTAAAAGTATTGCCAAACACGTTCATTCCTCTCTTTGTTGCAATGGATGTATTTATGCTCATTCCAATTTTTATCTCGATGACGAAGGATATTTCAAAATCAGAAAGGAGTACTGTAGTCCGGGACTCGATTATCACTGCCCTGATAGTGAGTGTTGTATTCCTGGCACTTGGTGAAGCAATTTTCAGGATACTGGGGATCAGGGGAGACGATTTTAAGATCGCGGGCGGCCTCGTGCTCCTCGTGTTCGCAATCCTTGACCTCTTACAGAGAGGAGAGGAGCGGAGAAAACCGGTTCTGAAGATGGGAGTTGTTCCCATTGGTGTGCCGTTAATCTCAGGGCCGGCTGTCCTTACCACCGTCCTCGTACTCCAGGACCAGTACGGGGTTATCCCTACGGTCATTGCACTCCTGCTCAATCTCTTCATCGTCTGGATTTCATTGCTTCATGCAGACCGTATCATTAAGGTAATCGGTAAAGGAGGGATTACAGGACTATCAAAAGTCATGGCACTCCTCCTTGCATCAATAGCAATCATGATGATAAGGTTAGGCATTGAAAATATTATTAAAGGAATAGAGTAACTATTAAATTCACCCACCCCAGCCCCGCCTCTCCTCGGCGAGTCTTCGACCATCAAGGGAGGGGAAGATTACAGTTCGCTCTACCATTGGGGCAAAGGAAGGGCATACTTTGAAAGGAGGAAAAATGCTTATTGGGATTATGTCGGATACACATGACAACCTGGTTTTTACACGAAAAGCTGTTGAACAGTTCAACAACAGGAACGTTCAGCATGTCATTCATGCAGGTGATTACACGTCGCCTTTTACGTTAAAGCTTTTCTACGAATTAAGCTGTCCATATACCGGCGTCTTTGGTAATAACGACGGAGATAAGCTCCTCCTGTTAGAACGGTCCGATGGAAATGTCCGTAACCAGCCATATATATTCTCGCTCCACAAGAGAAAGATCGTTGTGATGCACGAACATCATATTGTAGACGCACTTGCGGACAGCGGGCATTTTGACCTTGTTATTTACGGACATACGCATAAGCCTGATATCAGAAGGGTTAGCAATACATTGATCGTCAACCCGGGAGAAGTTGGCACCTGGCTCTACGGGACATCAACGGTAGCCCTTGCCGATTTGGAGAAGATGGAAGCAGAGATCATCGATCTGTAAAGCTGCAACCTTCGCGGTACATTTTTATTTCCTCTGGTAAGCCTTTCGTTGACTTACTGAGAATTTAATCTTTATAATTCGTAGATTCTCAAGGAGTGACAGTGGAAGAGACCAATGAGCTCATAGAACAGCGGATGAAAAAACTCAAGGAGTTGCGGGAGTTGGGCATCGAACCATTCGGTGGCTCGTTTTATGCTGAAAACCATGCTTCAGAACTCCATGATACCTATGCATCGGTAGAAAAAGAGAACCTCGAGGCAAGTCCTGTTTCCTGTTCCCTTGCCGGAAGGATTGTTGCAATGAGGGATTTTGGAAAAGCTGCGTTTGCCCATATCCAGGATGCCACGGGAAAGATCCAGGTTTACTTTCGCAAGAACATGCTCGGAGAAAAATTCTTACTTCTGAAAAAGATCGACATAGGAGATATTGTTGGATTGAAGGGCAGGCTTTTCAGAACGAAAACACATGAACTTACTGTAGAGGTCGATGATTTTGTTCTTCTCACGAAATCCCTGAGGCCTTTGCCTGAGAAGTGGCATGGATTGAAAGATATCGAGACAAGATACCGACAGCGATATGTGGATTTGATTGTCAATCCCCAGGTGAAGGAAACGTTTGTAAAAAAGAGCATCATTATAAAAGCTATCCGGGATTTCCTGGAGTCGAGGGGTTTCATTGAGGTTGAGACTCCCATGATGCACCAGATTCCTGGAGGCGCAACAGCACGACCTTTCAAAACGCATCATCATGCCCTTGGAACAGACCTGTTCCTGCGTATTGCTCCGGAACTATATCTGAAAAGGCTTCTTGTTGGTGGTTATGAACGTGTCTATGAACTGAACAGGAATTTCAGGAATGAAGGTATATCTACGAAACACAATCCGGAATTTTCGATGCTCGAGTTCTATATCGCATACAGAGACTACAACTTTCTTATGTCTTTGACAGAAGAGTTGATTACCTCTGTTGCCCACAAGGCTCTCGGTACATTAAAAGTACCGTATGGAGTTGAAATGATTGACTTAACACCTCCATGGCCACGCATCCCGATGCTTGATGCATTACAGCAGAAAGATGTGCCTGAAGAGATTTTATATGACAGTGAAAAGGCATGGAAGTGGGCAAAGGCGAATAACATAGAAATTGAGAAAGGTACGACAACAGGAAAAATCCTTGATGAGATATTCAAGGAGAAAATCGAACTCGGACTTATACAGCCGACATTCATCATTGACCATCCCGTCGAACTTTCCCCGCTTGCAAAGAAAAAACCTGATAATCCGGCACTTGTTGAACGATTCGAACTGTTTATTATGTCGCGGGAGATTGCGAATGCATTCTCAGAGCTCAATGACCCCATAGAACAAAAGCAAAGATTCATAAAACAAGCAGAAGCGAAGGATAAGGGTGATGAAGAGGCACACTGGATGGATGAGGATTTTGTCAGGGCACTTGAATACGGTATGCCCCCTGCTGCAGGTGAAGGGATTGGTATTGACAGATTAGTCATGCTGCTGACAAACTCACAGTCTATCAGGGATGTCATCCTCTTTCCGCAACTCAAGCCAGAACAATGAATAAACGAGGATATAACATCGTGAAAGGCGAATCGATACATGTAATCCCCCCTGGCCCCCCTTTGACAAAAGGGGGATGGGGGGATTTTCTTATCAATAAGAAGTTTATCCAATGAAACTGCCGTATCAGCTTTTTATAGCTCTCAGATACCTCAAGAGCAAGAAGAAGCACAAAGGAATTTCGGTTAATACCCTCATATCGACCGGTGGTGTTGCTGTTGGCGTTATGGCGCTTCTTGTTGTCCTCTCGGTCATGAGCGGATTTCATGAGGACCTTCAGAAGAAGATACTCGGAGTCAGGTCCCATATTGTTATCACTGATTTCAGAGGTGCTATGCCGGAGTATGATAAAGTGCTTGAAACAATAAAAGGAGAGGAGCATGTTGTTTCCTGTGCACCATTTGTTTTTGGTCAGACAATGATTTCTCTTGAAAAGAGGGCACACGGGGTTTTCCTGAGAGGCATTGACCCCGAAAAAGAGATAGAAACGACAGAGATATTACATTTAATCAAAGAAGGAGATATTGGGAATCTTGAAGAGAGGGAAGGTACGCCAGGCATTCTCATTGGGAAGGAACTTTCAAGAAGTATAGGCGCTTATACCGGGGATATTGTTAACGTCATTTCACCTACCGGCGAGATCGGTCCGCTCGGCATGCTGCCAAAGATCAGAAAGTTCAGGGTCGCTGGGGTATTTGAGGTCGGGATGTTTGAATTCGATCTGAACCTCGTCCTCACCGATTTAAACCCTGCCCAGGAATTCTTTGGGATGAACGGAGACATATCGGGGATTGAGGTAAAACTGGATGACATCTATAAGGCAGAGCTTGTGAGGGAGAGCATGCAGAAAAAATTAGGGTTCCCCTTTCTGGTGAAAGACTGGATGCAGATGAACAGGAATCTGTTTGCCGCATTGAAGTTGGAAAAGTTCGCCATGTTCATAGCACTCGTCCTGATTATCCTCGTGGCATCATTTAATATTATCAGCAACCTGATCATGAATGTCATTGAGAAGAAACGGGAAATAGCAATCCTTAAGGCAATGGGTGCAACAAATAAAGGTATCATGACAATCTTCATGATGCAGGGCTTGCTCATCGGTATCGTTGGCACGGTTATTGGTGTCGTTGGAGGGTATCTTTTGAGTTATATCATAAACACGTACGAGATTATTAAACTTCCTGCTGACGTCTATTACCTGAGCCACCTGCCTGTTAAAATGAAACTCTTTGACTTTGTCGTTGTCTCTCTCTCGGCAATAGGCATCAGTTTCCTCGCAACTATTTACCCGGCATGGCAGGCAGCAAAGCTTGATCCTGTTGAACCATTGCGATATGAGTAACGCGTTAAAACTTGGCTTGAAAGAATGAAAAATCTTGTCGAAGCACAGGACGTGAAGAAGACTTTTACAACCGAGGCAGGAGAAATCCAGGTTTTAAAGGGTATTACTATTTCTGTCGGTCAAGGGGAGATGGTTGGCATTATAGGTGCTTCAGGCGCAGGAAAGAGCACGCTCCTGCATATCCTCGGAGCACTGGATAAACCAACCTCTGGCAAGGTCTATTACCATAATAAAGATATCTTCTTACTCGACGGCAATGCCCTTTCTTCATTCAGGAACCGTACCGTAGGTTTTGTCTTTCAGTTTCACCATCTTCTCCCTGAATTCACAGCGCTCGAAAATGTAGCAATGCCGGGACTCATAAGCAGGGGTCAGAAGGCGGACGGCAGGAGAGACTATAGAGAAATAACCAAGGAAGCGGGACGTCTTTTAAATGAGATGGGCCTGTCAAAAAGAAAAGGACACAAACCTGGAGAGCTTTCCGGAGGAGAACAGCAACGTGTGGCAGTTGCCAGGGCATTGATGCTCGAACCGGAGGTGGTACTCGCTGATGAACCGACAGGAAATCTCGATGCAGGAACCGGTGAAGAACTGTTCAATATTTTTGTGAACCTCAACAGAGAAAAAGGAATTACCTTCATCATTGTTACCCATAACGAGGCACTTTCAAACCGCTGCGACAGGGTCCTCAGAATGGTGGACGGGAAAATAGCCTGACCTCGTATCATTGTTGATTAAATTTTCAATACCCCACAGTCTCTGCTGAGGGGTTACCATATACTTCCCTCCCCCTTGACGGGGGAGGGTGAGGGTGGGGGTGATTGAAGATGATTGGGCACCCTCCCCTTTACCCCGTGGAATAAGTAAAAATATTCCACAGGGTAAATCCACTCCCGTCAAGGGAAGGGATATTTCAGAATACTCCGCCGTCTCTGCGGCGGAGAGGTTCATTTTTAAAATATTTTGTTTCTTCTCTCTGTGAAGAAAAAAGTAATGGTGCGTGCCTATAAGAGAGATTATAAAAAAATCATTCGATGGAGACCATCTTAACGAAGGTGAAAAAATAATCTTCTGGCAAGATTCATTGACAATCTACCTAAGAAGTAATATCTTTTATGCAAATATAGAATAGTTTAAAAATAAATATTGGCCGGCAATAAAGGAGGAACACGAAGCACATGAGTCCGAAGATCGTTATCAGGAGCGAAACAGATGCCGATGTAAGCGCAATAACAGAGGTGACCGTTGCCGCTTTTCACGAAGGATTCAAAGCGGGTAGCCAACAAAGGGGTGCAGGCGACGCCTGACAGCGCGTAGAAACAGTCTCAACAACTTCCTGAAGCAGACATATCTCAAAAATCCACAGACAGTGTATACTTTAAATTAGATCGTTAACAGTTGAGCAATAAATGGCCAAGAGATACTGCGTCTTCTCGGTACATAATATAACATAGTACACAATTGGGAGGGTTTATGGATAAATCGTCTCGGTATATCAAGATGTGTGAAAGTGCAAAAGAAATACAAAAGCAGTGGGATCCTGATTTTGGAGATTTTTTTGTCTCGATGTCATTAGGCCTGACTTCACCATGTCAGACTATTACAAGTGATCTTGAGAAAAAATGGTCTTACTTGAAAACAATAAAGGCTGTCTGGCTTCCAAGACAAGACCAGCTGCAAGATATAGTAATCGAAAAATACGCAACGCCTTGGGATTTAGCAATAGCATTCAGTAATATTTTGATGGGTGACAATGCTTCATATTTTGATAATTTTGATAGTATGGAAAAACTATGGCTTGCCTTTATCATGCTTGAAAAATATAAGAAACGATGGAAAGACGAAGAATGGGGTTAATATAACGAGAATGGTGACCTCTATACAACAATCCTTCCTCGACACGCTTGAGACGCCTATCTGCGGGCAACAGTTCACATAGAAGTTTGCAGTATGCCTCTCAGCCGATCATCGCAATGTTCTCACAGAAACTCTCGCGAGCAGATATCCTGACCAATCTGCGGGGTGCAAGCGGAAATTGTAACGAAATCGCAGGTACATACCTTCCAACCCCCCGAGATTTGTTCTTCACCTTACACGGCTTTAGCAAAGCTGAGCCAAGCCCAGAGAAAAATATTTAAGTTATTGAAAAATCCTTTCGAATCCTGATACCTTATTCCATGTCTCAAAAGGGTAAAACACAAATCGATAACTATGGATTATAAAAATGAGTTTTAAAAAACCTAATCTCATTGTCATCGCAGGTCCAAACGGAGCCGGCAAATCTACTACTGCCCCCTCTCTGCTAAAAGGGACTCTTGAGGTATCTGAGTTCGTTAATGCAGATTTAATCGCTCAAGGCCTATCAGGATTCCAGCCGGAAGGAGCGGTTTTTCATGCAGGACGTGTAATGCTTGAGCGCATACATTATCTTGCAAAAAAGCGCGTTGATTTTGCTTTTGAAACTACATTGGCAAGCAGGACTTTCGCGCCATGGATTAAAGAGCTTCTTGATACTGGTTACACTTTCCATCTGGTTTTTCTATGGCTACCAAATGAGGATTTTGCGATTGCCCGCGTTGTAGAGAGGGTTCGCATGGGCGGACATGATGTCCCTGAGGAAACCATCCGCAGACGCTATCATAAGGGCATTCTCAATTTTTTCAAACTCTATCGTCCATTGGCAGAATCATGGTTTTTTTATGACAACTCCGGAGAAGACCCGCGTTTGGTAGCATACGGTGAGCGGGATCAGGAATTCCTTGTAAACGATTCGGCTATTTGGCATAATATAAAAAAGGACTATGACAGTAAAAGAAAAGCAAAGAGATAAAATCGCTGAAGCATTTTCTAACCCGGAGACAATAACAAGGGCACTATCTCGGGGCGTTCGGGATGCTTTATTAAAGCATAAACGCGCTGGCAATCCAGTTGTTGTTTGGCGTAACGGGAAAGCCGTCTGGCTAAAACCTGAAGACATCCTCATACAAAAATCCTAATACCTTCTTCTCCATTTCTTAATTCGGAAGGCACACTTTTAGAATCGTTTGTTGGTGGTATACCGAGCTGTCTTTTATGGTCATGCCTCGCCTCTCTATCTTGTCCCCTTTTTGACATACAATGAAATTATGCAGACTCCGGCAAACGTATTAACCAATAAGGAGGCGTCATTATGACTGTGCGAGAAGCCATAGATCTCTTCAAGAACCATCAGAAGAGTACTGTCAAGAAAAGCACCCTAAAGAGCTACGGGAAATTCCTGGACAAGATTCAGGAAAGGTTTTCTGAATGCGAGGTGGTATCTGTTTCATCAGATGACATCGGAAAGTTCCTTGAGGAATGCACCGTCAATCTTAACAGATCTACTCGTCACCTTCGCTATGCTCAAGTGAAGGCATTCTTCAATTATGTCATTGAAACCACTCATCTGAACATCAAGAACCCCTGCAATACCAGTGTGCTGTTTAAGACATTTAAGAACGTCTACCACCGCCCGAGGAAGATCTTAGACAAAGAAACAGTGGACGAGATTATCTTTAATTCACGGAACGTCAGGGATCGACTCATATTGGAGCTTCAAGCCCGTTGCGGGCTGAGAATTGGAGAAGTTCTCAATCTACGAGCCTCTAATGTCAGCGGCAGAAAACTCCTCATTCAGGAACCGAAGTCGGGTAGAGATGCCGAGATTGCCTTTATGCCTGAACACATTGCGAACAGGCTGACTGAGTATATTACCTCGAAGCAGATATCCCCCGATAACAGAGTATTCCCACTCTGCTATACCGCTGTTAGGAACTTGGTTGCAGGATTGGGAAAGAAACTGAATGTCAAAATATCTCCCCACGATCTACGCAGACACTCAGCGACATATGCCAGCAGAAATGGTGTGCCTCTGGAGATTATTTCCAAGGTCATTCTGAGACATCAAGACCTGAAGACGACCCAAATTTACGTGGGAAAGATCAGTGATACTGAAGCCATTAGGTGGATGGATATTTTGCATGGAAAGTAGAAATCCAAGCTAACAATTGATCACCGGGGTCTGCCGCTATCAATAAACAGTGTCTGCGAATTGCTTTTCGTACTACTCTCACCTCGCACGCCATCATCACTTCAACGTTTGAAGCCGAAATAAATAGCATTCAGAGAATCCTCGTTTGTGCTGTCCACATAGAAGTAAACAACAATGAAGATTCCTGTCTTCCGTTCATATCTTCCTGTACTAAATGCGGCTTGATCTCTTCGCAGAATGCAACCATTCTTATGGGATTGAACAATTTATAATCTTTTTCTCGTGCAGATTTTGACTAGAAACATATTTAAATAAAGTTTGATTTTTACTTTCTTTTCTCAAGACTACTTTTCTTAAGAAAAACATCATTTTCCAAAAAAATCTTAAGAAATTCGAAATTAATTTTGCATAAATTCCCAATTTTTTTAGAAATTGCTAATTTTTTTGAATATCTGAAATTGACCCCACAAATTTTTCTTTATTAAAATGATTTTAGCACTCATCATGATAGAGTGCTAATCACTTAATATAATTAATCATTTTGAATAAAAGGAGGTGGTATCTATGTTATGGTCAGATTTAGAAAGATTAGGAAGTTTCTGGGATCCGTGGCAGGAATTTGAACGTATGAGAC
>Ga0209163_1001415_pt1 | contig 26391 bp, 23 predicted proteins | sample MTBAKSrepl2MetaG_FD_187457 | JGI IMG/M metagenome (GOLD analysis project Ga0209163, IMG submission 187457) | Enrichment culture microbial communities om Arthur Kill intertidal strait, New Jersey, USA, that are MTBE-degrading - MTBE-AKS2 (Arthur... | ecosystem: Environmental > Aquatic > Marine >...
GGCGGCCGGGTGCGCGTGCGGACACGGCTGTACATGCCGACGCTGGTGGCCATTCGGCACAATCCGGTCATTCACGCGTTCTATGAGCGTTTGGTTCAAAACGGCAAGGCCAAGATGACCGCGGTGGTGGCGTGCATGCGAAAACTGCTGACCATTCTCAACACGCTGGTGGCCAAGAATGAAAAATGGAAGCCAAGAATCGCTTGACAGCCAAGACAGTCGCTACCTGTGCACATCGGGTAGATCTTGTCCAAGGAACCATGATACCTCTTGGCCGGCTGTTGGTCAAACACCATCCGGTGGATGATTTTCTGGCAGAACGGCATGAAGCAAGGCCGCCTGACGACGTTCTTTTCCCTTAAGGGAGTTGGTCGGGTTGACGCTTGACCATCCAGAGAAAAACGAATAGGCACACCTGCCACAGGACGACAGGTAGAGTGTACACCAGGCGGATAAGCGAGTAGAACGCTGATTGCCTTTGCCATGCGTGATTACGAATCACCAAGTAAGCGAGTGAGAATGTAATTTTGTCTCTGCTGTCCCACCACTGCACGAAGGAAAGGACGATTCCGAGAAGCCATATGACACCCAAGCTCGCGGCCAATAGACGTATCAGGTTGAGTTGGGGATTCGGCAGTTGAAAACAGCGGGCGGCTCTTGATGCCACAATATAGCAGGAGATGATCCCAACGGGCGGCAATACGAGCAAGCCTATCGGTCGCCATTGAGATGTACCGTAGGCCCCACCCCCGGTAATCAGGATGAAATGATAGAGGTCAAATCCTCTGAGAACAACGTAGAAGGTCAGCACAGCAACCGCGGCCACAGAATACACCCTGTAGACTTTGGGTTGCAGCATGTGTATTACCTGCCAAGCACCGATCAGGATCAGACAGGCGGTAGTGAGCGACAGGGTGAGGTGGACGAAGACAGCCACAGGCGCTGCTGCTTGGGGCCTCATGAACATGACCATGAGATGGCAAAAAAGCCTGTATCCTCCAAGTGACCATATGACATTTCCGCCAATGCCAAGCTGGATAAGTGTCAATGAGAATCTAAGCCGAGATTTCCCGTATGTCATCATGAGAGGCAAATGAAGGTGTCACCCGTCCTTCCTGGGGTTCCGCGTCTAATCTCCTTGGACCCTATTTAAGCCGGCCTGAACTAATCCGGTGGATCCTGTCCAAGAAACAATTGTACCCCCTGACGGGCCGGCGGTCAAATGCAAACCGGTGGATACTGTTCTGATTAGACGTGAGGGGCGGCGGTCGCTGCGGCCGCGTCGCGCCAAGTACTCACGAGGGCCGGGTCTCGCGGGTCTGGCGCCCCTCGTGCAGGCGGTTGGCCTGACGGCGGGTAGTGAAGCGGTATCAGTAGCGGCTGATCGGCGTACCGTAGCTGAGGTGTGGGTTGAGCCATTTTCTCATCGGGCGTGCCGGGGAGAAAGTTGAGGACGGACATCGCGTGGATGAGGAGGTGGCACCTTCAATCGTCCCGCGTCGGTCTGCGGATGGCAGTCGCCGATTCCCGATACTTCGTTACCGCAGGGCCGGGCCGGGCACTATCAGGGGGAATCGGTGCATTCAGGTGGTTTCCCGTCCATGGACCGGAGGGTCGGGCATGATCCCTATCAGACTGTTGAGAAAGTATCACCCCGGACCCCGGATCGAGTCCGGGGCAGGCTTTGATCCAGGGTGTACGCTCGACGTGTGGTGCGCTCTCTGCACGGAAAGCGTGGATTCCCGCCCGCCAAGGCGCGTCGTCGACTTTCGCGGGAATGACAAAAAGTGCCCGTTTCTGTGGGCCGCACGTTTTTCAACGGACTGCTATGGATGCGTGCGGCCTACGCGGCGCCGGCGGCCATCAGGCATGGCCCGGCCTCCCGCCCTCTGTCTTTGCCGATGGGCCCAACGAACCTCGGCTTGAGACCGTGGGTCGGGCGTTTCGCAGCCGTTCGCGGGGACGATCACCCATAAAGAACCTTGACTGAACCGACGAGGAGTATGCACAATGAAACACGCACGACACGCCACCTTATTGGCCCAACTGTTGCTCCCGTGCCTGGTCTGTGCCACGGTGTGCGCGGAGGACTGGCCGCAATGGCAGGGCCCCGACCGGAACGCCATCTCCCAGGAGAAGGGCCTGCTGCAGGAATGGCCGGACGAGGGCCCCCCACTGGCCTGGAGAGTGGACAAACTTGGCGGCGGCGACAGCGCCCCGGCGATCGCCGATGGGCGCATCTTCCTCATGGCCAATCGCGGCGATGAGGAGGTCGTCTGGGCCCTGTCCGAGAAGGACGGCAGTGAAATCTGGGTAACACCGCTTGGGCCGGCCTTTCGGCAGCGGGCGTCGCAGGGAAAAGAGGGGCCCGCATGTACGCCGACGGTCGATGGGGAACAGCTCTACGTCGAGGGTCTTGGCGGCAATGTGGCCTGTCTGCAGGCCAAGGATGGCAAGATCATCTGGCAGATCAGCATGACAGAGACTTTCGGCGGGCGCGTCCCCATGTGGAGTTACCGCGAATCGCCCCTGGTTGACGGCGACAAGGTCATCGTCACTCCCGGTGGTGCAGACGCGATCATTGTGGCTCTCAACAAGCTGACCGGTGAGACGATCTGGAAGAGCAAGCTGCCCGACAGTCCGGCCGCGGAATCTGAAGGGCCCGGCGGCTTTGGCGGTCGTGGTGGTTTTGGCGGTCGTCGTGGCGGTTTCGGAGGAGGAGGTGGTGGCGGTGCTGCCTACGCCTCGGTCATCGCGGTCGACTTCGAAGGGCAACGCCAGTACGTGCAACTGACCGGAAGCGCACTGATTGGAGTCGCGGCGTCCGACGGCAAATTCCTCTGGCGATACGACAAACCCGCCAACCGGATGGGGATCAATTGCTCGACGGCCATCTACCACGATGGCACGGTGTTCGCCTCGTCGGCCTACGGCGCCGGCTGTGGATTGGTCAAGCTGAGTAAGGGTGCCGACGGAACCGTTAAGGCAGAGGAAGTCTATGCCAATACCGACATGCAGAACCACCACGGCGGCATGATCCTTCTGGATGGTTACCTTTTCGGCGCCAGTGGCGGCAACGAGGGCGGCGCCCTCGTCTGTCTGGACTTCAAGACCGGAAAAGTCATGTGGGACCAACGCGAGAGTGTAGGCCGCCGGGCAAAAGGCTCGCTGGCTTTTGCGGATGGCCGACTCTACTACCGCATGGAGGATGGCACCTTGGTTCTTGTTGAGCCAAATCCGGAGCAATACGTTGAGCATGGGCGCTTCATGCAGCCGGATCGCACCCGGCTGCCGGCCTGGTCCCACCCGGTCGTTGCCAATGGCAAGCTCTACGTGCGCGACCAGGACCTGCTGTTGTGCTACGACGTCAAGGCGAAATAGCGACACCTGCGATCAAGGCAGCCGGTGATCGGGGACGAAGGCAGACAAGGGGTAATGAACTGTCTGTTCAGAGTCCGTGGGGCGCAGAAACAACTGTGACCACAGCCGGCCTGACGGCGGGCGGCGGGGCAGTTCAATAGCGGCTGATCGGCTCGTAGTGGCTGGGGCCGGGGTCGATCCACTCGCCCGTCTTGCGACCGACCCACTGGATGTCCTCACCGACGCCCTGGACGGTGTTGCACCCGACCAGGGGCAGGAGAACCACGGCCAGCAGGAGCACGAGCAATATCCATTTGGTCATCGGCGAACCTCCCGTGTTCGCGTTTTGGTTTAGTAACGACGGAGGCACAATGCGCCCCCTTCGGCCCTTGTATCGGCCGGGACGGCTGCAAAACTTTATCTTTTCGGTCCTTATGAGGATGGGGTTGGCCGGTTACAGGCTTGTCACGTCCGTGGATCGCGGGTCGTCGAGGGGACCGGGGCCATTGGTGAGCCGGCCCTGGATCGCGATTTCGCGGAAGCCCTGCATGGGGTCGTAGAACTCCAGACGCAGGTCCACGGTATGGATCATCGACTCCTCGCGGTGGTCGCCCAGTTGGCCGATGATCCGCCCATCGGGCTGGATGAAGCAGGAGGGGTAGGGGGCCAGCCACGCCGAGGAGTTGCTCATGCTTACCCACAGGCGGTTCGTCGCGGCCCGGCACTGCATGGTCTGCCGCATGATCTCCGAGTGCACACTGGGGGCGGTCTGCCGGGCGTTGTAGAACGATTGCAGCACGACATGCACGCCGGCCTTGTACAGCTCGCGATACAGCTCCGGGAACCGCAGGTCGAAGCAGATCAGCAGCGAGCAGCGAACGCCGTTGATTTCGAAATGTACGAAGCGGTCGCCGGGCGTGTAGTGCACCAGGTCGTTGGGCGTGCCAAAGCGTTTGTCGTAGCGGTCGCGGATCCGCCCATCGGGCCCGATCAGGTACAGGCAGTTGTGGGGTCTGCGGCCGCCGGACAACTCGTGCATGCTGCCCAAGGCCACCCAGATGCGGTTCTCGGCGGCACAGGCCAGAATCGTGTGTGTCTCGGCCCGCAGCCGCTGCCAGTCGTAGCCGTCGAGCGTCGGCAGATCGACGCCGGCGTAGCCGCTGGCCGCGCATTCGGGGAAGTGCACGATGTCCGCTCCGGCCCCGGCGGCTTCCTCGATGAAGCGGCGTATCATGGCGGCGTTGTGCGACACCTCGGCGGTGACGGCGAACTGGCACGTCGCGATCCGCAGGCGGCCCGGCTCCATCCCCGTGTCGTTCGCGTCGCTGTGCGTCATGGCGTCCGCTCCCTCGAGTCGCTACAGCAGGCCCATCGTCTCATCGAGCCCGAACACCAGATTCATGTTCTGGATGGCCTGGCCCGATGCCCCCTTGACGAGGTTGTCGATGGCCGAGAAGCACACGATCTTGCCCTTGGCCACGGTGGCAAAGACGTGGCAGTAGTTCGTCCGGGCGACATGCTTGACGCCGGGCGGCGCGTCCAGCACCCGCACGAAGCGTTCGTCCGCGTAGAAGGCACGATAGAGCTTGTCCAGGTCTTTCTGCGTCACGTCGCGGACTGGGTCCGCGTAGACCGAGGAGAGGATGCCCCGGTCGAACGGCCCGACGTGCGGTTGAAACAGCAGGCTCACCGGTCGCCCGGCCACCTCTGAGGCGACCTGCTCCATCTCAGGCATGTGGCGGTGCGTGCCGACCTTATACGCGAAGGCGTTCTCGTTCATATTCGGGTAATGGAACACGCTCGACGGGTTCTTGCCACCGCCGGAGACGCCCGTGAGCGCGTTGACGATGATGCCCTCGGTCCGGATGAGGCCCTGCTTGAGCAGGGGGGCGATGGCCAGGATCGCCCCGGTGGGGAAGCAACCGGGATTGGCCACCAGCCGGGCGTCTCGAATACTCTCGCGGAACAGCTCCGGCAGACCATACGCCGCGTGGGCCAGGTTATCCGGGTCGGTGTGCGCCTGGTAGAATCGTTCGTAGATAACCACGTCCTTGAGCCGGTAGTCCGCGCTGAAGTCGATGACCTTCACGCCCGTGGCCAGTAGCTTCGGCACGAAGCCCATCGAGACCTTGTGCGGCAGGCAGCACAGGACCACGTCCGCCAGGTCGGCGAGCTTGTCGAAATCCAGCGGTTCGATCGCCAGTTCGCAGCGCCCCTTGAGCCGGGGAAAGACCTCGGATGCCCGGCCACACTCTTCCGGCAGGGCGGTCAGGTACGTGGGTTCGGCCTGGGGATGGTTCAGCAGGATCTCGATCGAATCCAGCCCCGTGTAGCCGCTGGCGCCGATGATGGCCACTCGAATCATGCTCGGTCCTTTCAATCCTTCCGTGCTGGGTTGGGCACCGCTGCTAGCCGTTTATATTACCGTCGCGGGGACCCCTGTCACCAGAAATCGGGTGCCGATTCGCGGGTTTGCGGAGTCGGTCGTCCTTACCGGATGGGACAACAAAAAAGGCCGCCGGACGGGTCCGACGGCCTCGATCCACCATTCTGATCCAAATCAACGTTTGGAGAACTGGAACCTGCGTCGGGCGCCGGGCTGTCCGGGCTTTTTGCGTTCGACCATGCGGCTGTCCCGCGTGAGGTAGCCGCCATCGCGAAGCGGGCCCACCCAGTCCGGTTCGTAATTTGCCAAGGCGCGGGCGATGCCGAGCATGGCCGCCCCCGACTGGCCGGTCGTGCCGCCGCCGTTGACGTTCACGAAGACGTCAAACTGCTTGGCGACGCCCAGTGCCTGCAGCGGGGCGGTGACGGCGTTGCGGTCCTGGGGCTTGTCGAAATACTCCTCGACGCCGCGTTGGTTGATCTTGAGCTCGCCGCTGCCGGGCCGGATACGTACGCGGGCCACAGCGCTCTTGCGGCGACCCGTGCCCCAGATAAAACCGCCCTGATCGGGCTTGGCCGCGGGCTTGGCCGGCATGACCGCGGTGGTGCCCTCGGCGCCGGAGGAGGACTCGGCGTTTTTCTTGTGCAGGATGTTCGGGTCGATCAGGGGCGTGTTTTCGGTTTCCGCCATCATCGTGGTCTTTCCTTGGACAGCTTATAATTCCATCGGGACGGGCTTCTGGGCCGCATGGTCGTGGGCCGGGCCGGCGAAGATCCGCAGTTTCTTGAGCATGTTCCGGCCCAGGGCGTTCTTGGGCAGCATCCGGCGAACGGCCAGTCGGACGATCTCCTCGGGTCGGCGGGCCATCATCCGCCTGTACGGGATGATCTTCTGGCCGCCCGGATAGCCGCTGTAGCGCTGGTAGGTTTTGGTCTCCGCCTTTCGGCCGGTGACCCGGACCTTCTCGGCGTTGACGACGATCACATGGTCGCCCACGTCGACGTGCGGCGTGTAGGTCGGCTTGTCCTTGCCCATGAGGGTCACGGCCACGCGGCTGGCCAGCCGGCCCAGCACCTGGCCGTCGGCGTCCACCAGCCGCCACGTCTGCGAGGCGTCCTCTTTCTTGGCCATAAACGATTTCATGATACAACTCCGCTATTATCCTGATTAGGTGAACACGGGATTATACGCTTCTGGACGGGCGTGTCAACCACGATACGCCGGAAAAATCGCGAGAAACACGCACACCACGTGGGCTCAAGGGTTGCCGGCTGGTGATTCTAGTTTGACCAGGGCCAGTCGGCGGTGGGGCGCGTCGACGCGGAGGGTAAACCGGCCGAGGAAGTCCTGGCCAAGCAGATTCTGCTTGAACAGGCCGGCCTTGAGGTCGCGGACCGTGGCGTCGCCGAGCCGGACCTCCGGCAGGACGACTTCCTTATGCTCGGTGACCTGGTCCTGCTTGATGTCGACGATGCGGACGGGCGAGGAGGTCAGCACGGGCTTTTCGGGGGCGAAGAGCCGGTCCAGGTCGTCCGAGCGGATGAGGGTATTGCTGGCCCCGGTGTCGAGGATGAAGCGGTTTGGCCGGCCGCTGACCGTGGCCTCGGCGACGATCAGCCCATCCTGGATCGTCAGGGGCACGGCGTCGTCCCTGGGCACGGCCACACCGCGGCCGATCGTGAGCCGCCGGGCCGCGAAATCCAGCTCGTAGGGCAGGGCATTGAGCACGTTGCCGCCGAGAATCCCATCCAGGTCCGTGTGGGTCCAGTCCTGGATGTGCTGAAGCTCCAGGATCAGTACATCGAAATCACGGTAGGTGACCTCGCCGATTCGCAGGGCCCGGGCCCGGAAGACGTCCACCTCCGAGACGCCGAAGTTCATTTGCAGGTGGACCGGGCGGGGCGATTCGACGCCGATCGCGCGGGCGAACCGGCGGGAGACGGTCACGGCGCTGGCGCCGGTATCCACGAGGAACAGGCCGGCCCGGCCATCGAGGTGCACGTGAACGGCCATGAGCCGCTCGATCGGCTCATCCGGCCCGGCGACCGATTGCAGGGGGTACAGGGGCACCTGGGTGCCCGCCGACCGCAGGACGTGGGGCTTGAGGTGGATGGTATCCTGCTGAACGTACAAGGTCACGATGACCACGGCGAACACCGCCAGGGCCGCCCACGTGGCTGCCAGGATCAGCAGGATTCGTTTCAGGGTTCGGCTCACCGTTCAGGCCCAAGGAGATTCGTGTCTTGGCGGCACCATCATACCACGGGGCACACCGGCCGTCACAGCCCGGCGGACAGCAAGATGTACGCACGCAGGGGGAGATGGTTTGCCCGGGATCGGCGGCGGCGGTCAAATCCACGCCGCAGCGTGCCGGATGAGAATAATATACCGGATCGCGTTTGACCATCGACCGGCCTGGGGATATAATGGCCTTTCAGACAGGATTCGCAGGATTGAGGCTAGCAACCAAGGCCAAAGGAAGCACCACCAAGAACAAACGCGCCAACAATTGGTAACTGCCCCAGGTTTTTCAAGAGATGACGGTGAAGAGATTTCTGTATCCGGTGTTATGGAGTTGGAGTATTTTAGTATGCACTGCGTTTCTTCTGCTACTTCTTCACTGGCCTTCGGGAACTGTCGTCGCCACGTGGCAGCAACCCTCCAGCCTCCAATACGATGGCCGGGGGCCGTATTGCCTGTCGATTGTTGAAAGGGATATCGACTGGCTGCACTTGCCGCCCCGCCGCAAGTACCGCATCTACGCAGGCAGGGATTCAGGATCTCCTGACTACGGGCACTGGATCGATTTTTCATTCCACACCGTCGAGGATCTGGCGAGTTTCCTGGGCAAGGCGAAGGTCACGTGGACTGCCGAGGGGGTAGAACTGGACCTGGAGAGCGGGCATCGTCTCTTCATACCGGCAGACATGTTCACTGGCGGGCGGTAGGGTGGCGATGCCGGCTTTGGGCTCATCCTGGAACGTATCGTAAAGACGCTTGTGCGCCCGAAACCGCCCATGTGTGCCGTAAAGAAGCTGCGATCAATATGAAGCGAGTGGCCCTCAAGGAGGTGGCACTGGGCAGGCCGGTCCTGTTATCGATCATGGTCTTTATTCTGTTGCTCTCTTGTTTCGTTGTCGTTCTTACGGTCCGGGGAGAACAAAAAAAGACCCCGTCAACCGACGGGGTCTTGATGCCTGTCGTGAATCACGCCGTCTGCATTCACGGCCGGACGTTTGTAGGGGCCTACCGATCACACAAGGCTGTCGCCAAGGACCGTATTAGGCTCTGCTGCGCCTGCGAAGGAGCGCCAATCCACCCAGGCAGAACAACGAGAGTGTCGTCGGCTCAGGAACGATGGAAATGTCGTCATAGTAAATCGACGATGCGCCATTTCCAAAGAGGTCAATCGCCTGTAGGTATCCGCCCGCGTTGCCATCATTGATGTCATGCCAGGCGTGGGTGGACAGCAACGCGCCATTGTAGTACTCATCGACGGTGTTGTTGTCCAGATCGATGGCGAACTTCAACTCGACCCACTGGTCCTTCACCATCGCCACGGTGGCACCGCCGCCATTATCCGAAATGATCGTGCCTGCGTTCATGTCGCAGTTCAGCTGCACCGACCATGCATAAACACCCCCACCATACCGGTTCATCAGGATGAAATAGCTTGCGCCCGTGGCATCGCCGGGAATGTACTGCATTGCCGAGAACTCAAGCGTCCCGCCGGCGAAGTCGAATGCGTGTACGAGGTCGGCACTGCCAATGATCTCGACCGAATTCGGCAGACTGTACGCCTGGGCACTCGATACCGGAGCGCTTGCCCCGTCCCATCCGTCCCAGCCCTCCCATCCTCCCTGGCCGTGCAGCTGACTGCCCGCGGCATAGGCATCGAAACTCTCCGCGAACAGGCTGGCCGACGCGACGGACGCAACGCCCGTCATTGCCAGGAGTACTACTACGATCTTCAGATTTCGCATTGCATAGCCTCCCTCAAAAATGTGAACAAGAAGAGAACGCTTGATCACACAGGGAAGGCCCTCCTTGAACCATCACACCTGCTCCTCAAACCGCAACACTTCAAACTGAGTGTAGTCGTGGAACCGACGGTAGTCAAGCAGAAAACCGGATTTTAATTCGCTCCCCGAGGACTGGCCGTACCCGAGGACTCGGGCAATAGGCTTGCCGGCGCAAGTGCCTGTAAAAAAAGAGACTTCTGCGTCCCCTCCGGCTGCGTGTGCCGGTGCTGGGCTATCCTGGAGAATTAACAAGCGTCGTGGAGACGGAAGGCCGACGCTCAGGCCTGTTATTCCCGAACCTCCAGGTCCGCCTGGGCAATCGCCGTCATCAGCCGGGTATCAGCATCCCCGCATGCGTGGAGTGCCACGATACGATCGCATGTGATAAGGTGACTTGGAAAAAGGCACGGGTTGCCCAGATCAGCCCATCCTGGATCGTCAGGGGCACCGCGCTGTCCTTAGGCACCGCCAGGGCCGCCCACGTGGCTGCCAGGATCAGCAGGATTCGTTTCAGGGTTCGGCTCACCGTTCAGACCCAAGGAGATTCGTGTCTTGGCGGCGCCATCATGCCACGGGGCACACCGGCCGTCACACCCCGGCGGACAGCAAGATGTACGCATCGGAGGGGGAGATGGTTTGCCCGGGATCGGCGGTGGGTCAAAACCGGCACCGCAGCGTGCCGGATGAGAGTAATATACCGGATCGCGTTTGACCATCGACCGGCTTGGCGATATGATGGTTCGGGGAGAGGATTTGGACGATTGACAGAATCAGGTACGGCCAAGGCAGGCACCGCTGAGAACAGACGCGCCAATAATTTGGTCACTGCCCCCGGCTTTGCAGAGCCGCGGGGGTGTAAATGATCGCACCAAAGGAAAGGAGGTGACCGGATGGGGTGGAAGGATCTATTCCGGTGCCTGGCGCTTGGCCTTTCTATACTCTCTGGTACTCTTGGTGCGATTGTGCTCACGTCAGATCTTTACAAAGGCATGGATGCCCCGATGATTCGGCTGGGCTTGCCCGTGTGGATTGACATCCCGCTTATGGTCCTTGCTCTTGCTGCAGGCGCGACGCTGGGCTTCATGGTTCCGTGGATCCCCTATTGGGTAATCGTTACGCTTTGTGAGGCTGCCAGAAGGCGAGGGGGGAAATGAAGCAGTCATGTCCCTCCAATTCGCGCATGGAGCAGAGTGGGTGACCGAACCTGTACGTCCATGGTTGCCGTTTGGATTTGCGGCACGTAGAGCTTACAATCGCACGCTGGGGATTGAGGGGCACGCGGTGTGAGGTGTGGGATGACGGTGCGGCGGATTGCGGTTGCGGGGCTGGTGGCTGCGTTCCTGGGGTTCGCGGTTGCCGGGGTGGCGCTCGGCGGGCAGGGTGGGCGGTCCTTCTTTGTCAGCAGCACATCGGGGGATGACAGCCATGACGGTCTTTCACCGTCGGCGGCGTGGCGCAGTCTGGCGAAGGTCAATGCCGCGGCGTTGGTGCCCGGGGACGAGGTGCTCTTTGAGCGAGGCGGATCGTGGCGCGGCACGCTGGTTCCGCGAAGCGGCCGCGAGGGGGCGCCGATCACCTACGGGGCCTATAGCCGGGGGCCCAAGCCCCTGTTGCTCGGGTCGGTCGCCCGCAGCGAGCCGGATGACTGGCGTGAGCAAGGCCAGGACCTCTGGGCGACCAGCAGGGCCACGGTTGTCGATCTGGGGCTGCCGGCGGTGTTGGCGGCGCCGGCGTGGTCCCTGTATACCGAGGGTGGGGCGAGGGCCAAAATGACGCTTCGAGCGCAACCGGCGGGCTCAACGGCGGCGCTGCGGATCGAATGTGCCGCCAGTGGGGAGAGAAGCAACCATATTCAACTCATCGTGGCCGGGCTGGCGATTCGCGAGGGCGAGGGGTATCTGTTCACGTTCCGCGTTCGGTCCACGGAGACGTTCACGATCCCGCGGATCGCGCTGATGAGGCAGAGCGCGCCGTGGACCTCTTATGGCCCGAGCGAGCCGGGCTCCATCGCCGTCGAGACCGATTGGGCCGAGCGGCAGGTGCGATGGACGGCCGACCGCACGGCCGACGATGCGCGGATCACGGTCTTCCTGGGCGGGGCCCTGCCGGCGGGGGCAACGCTGGACCTTGAGCCCCTCTCGTGGAAACGCATCGAGCGCGATGCCTCGGCGGAGCTTGCGGTGGACGTGGGTAACGTCATCTTCGACGGAGGGCAGGCCGTCGGCGTCAAAAAGTGGAGGCTCGAAGACCTGCGGCAGGACGGTGACTATTGGTATGGCGCGGCCACGCGGCAGGTGACGATGTATTCGAAGGGCAACCCCGCCCGGCGGCATGAGAGCATCGAACTGGCCCTGCGACGGCACATCGTGGACCAGGGGGGCAAGAGCCACGTCGTCTACCGCGACCTGGCGCTGCGGTCCGGGGCGGCACACGGGTTTGGAGGCGGTGGCACGCATCATATCACGATTCGCGATTGTGACGTGGCCTGGATCGGCGGCGGCCATCAGTTCACGCGGCCCGATGGACGGCCGGTACGGTTCGGCAACGGGATCGAGTTCTGGGAGAACGCCCACGACAATCGGGTCGAGGGCTGCCGCATCTGGGAGGTGTACGACGCCGCCCTGACGAACCAGGGCAGTGCGAACAACGCGCAATTCAACATTACGTACCGCGACAACGTCATCTGGAACTGCGAGTACTCGTTCGAATACTGGAATCGAGGCCCGGAATCGCGGACGGAGAACATTCGGTTCGAGCACAACACGTGCGTGGGGGCGGGCCGCGGCTGGGGCCACACGCAACGACCCGATCCCAACGGTCGCCACCTGATGTTCTACGTGAACTCCGCCCGGACGACCGGCGTGTACGTCGTCGGCAACATCTTCTGTGACGCCACGGACAGCGGCCTGCGGATGGAGAACGACTGGACCTCCGGCCTGATAATGGATCGCAACTGCTGGTGGCAGGAGGCCGGCACGCTGATGCTGTATCTGCGGGCGCCTTTCACCGTGGACCAATTCGCGGACTTCCAGCGGCAGACGCACCTGGACGTCCATTCAATCGTCGCAGACCCGGGGTTCGTCAGCGCGGAGGCACGAGACTTTCGCCTGTCGCCCGCCAGCCCTGCCCGCACCGTAACCGATGATGGCCGCCCGGCCGGATCGGGCAAACGGCTGGTGGACTGAGCGATAAGGCGCGTTGAGGGATGGTGTAGGACACGAACACCAGGACCCTTGGTTCCTTGTGCCCGCCTGTGCCTTTCGGAGCCGGTCGATCCGGCGAGACGAGGGCAACGAGGCCGACGGTGAGAATTGGGGCGCGTCTGGCGGATATCACCGGTCCTGGGAAGGCTTTTCGGGTTCACTGCAAGCACACCCACGGTAGGTCAAGCGTAGAAACAGCAAGGCCACTGAAGTGTCGACGTTGTCGTGTTGCAGTGAGCGATGAAAGCGAGGTGATGCCATGGGACGTGTCATTGCGCAATGTTCAAGATGCGGGAAAACGATAACCCCTGAAGAAGTGGAGATTGGCATATCGTTGGTGTGTCCGCGCTGCGAACCGAGGCGGGCCAAGAAGCGCCAAGAGGGGAAGGCGGTGCGCCGTTCGCGGGACGTGAACAAGGGGCGGTCGTCTTGAACGGCGCCACCCGGTCGGCGTGACGGCGTGGGTTCGAGGTGTGGCGCCCAGTTTGCATGGTAAGCGTGGATTCCCGTGGGAGTCCCCTTACCCCCGACGCGATCGGGGGAATGACATGAAGAGCCTATCCGTGCAGTCCGTGCACGTTCAAAGGACGGACAGTCTCCCTTGGTTTCATGTCCCCATGATATGACGCCCGCGGGTTTGATTTGCACCATGGTTGCATGGGCGTGGCCAATCGCGCGAGCGAGGGGGCAGGGGGGCAGTGGATCTGGATGGCGTCTTGCCGGGCTTGGTCACTGCAGAGGGAGGGGACGATTTTAGGTTTTTGTGCAGCAGTAGACCAGGGCGGGGGGGAGGTTGCGCCAGACGATCCGGCTGGTGGTGACGTCGGCGAAGAGCCCGTCGATTCTGCGGCGGAATCGCTTGGCGGCAGGCAACAGCAGACTGTGGGCATAGGTGAACGTGACGAAGCGGCCCTGCGGTTTGAGTGCCGCCACGGTCGCGGCCAGCAGCCGATCCTGCAGGTCCTCGTCGAACGATGCCCACGGCAGCCCCGACACGATGCAGCAGGCCGGCGGCAGGCCCTGCTCTTGTAGGATTCGCCCCGCATGCTCGACCGAGTCGGGCATGATGCATAGACCGGGAAACCGCCGTCGAAGGATATCGCACAGTCGCGGGTTGTGCTCGATCGCCACCAGATGTGCCTCGGGGGGCATGGCATGGAGGATGCTCGCCGTGAACGAGCCGGTCCCGGCGCCGAACTCAAGGATCACGCGGGCCGAGGCCGCGCGGGCGTGCGCGACCATCGCCTCGGCGAGGTGCCGTGAACTCGGCGCGATCGCCCCGATGGAGCCGGGCCGTCGGACGAACTCCCGGAAAAAGGTCAGGCTATGTCCCACCCGGTGCGGCCGGCGGGACGGGCTTTTCTCTGTGTCGCAGGTCGTCGGCATAGGGTCCTCGTGAGGCTGCATCCAATGGCGGGTCACGCCCGAACAACACGACTCTAGCGGATCGGCTCGCCGGCGTACAGCGAAATCGGCCGGAGCTATCCTGACCCCAGTCCGTCATTCCATGGTCCAGTCTTGCCGCGGCCCTGGTGAGCGGCGCCGCGGCGAGCGTTATCTTCTCCCTGTAAACTCGTTTCATGGGCATTCTTGCCTGGTCGCCGCCCCGCAGAGCGCCCAGGACTCTACCAGCGAAGGCCCGCGACGTCCAGCCGCGGACCACGCGTGGCGGACGCTTCGCATCAAACGCAGAGGGCAACGACCGGACATTTCTATTGACCTGCGACACCGCTCGTGAAACGGGCTGGACGGTCTGCAACGGCTCTGCTACAATAGGAACATCTGGATGTGGGCCCATGCGGGCCTGAGCCGTCCTCGTTGAGAGCCTGAAAAGAGACAATGAACAGCGAGGAGTCTGATCGCGTTGACGGATTTGCGGATCATAGACTCGCGCCGTGGTGGGCTGCTGTTTCCGTTCGTTGACCATGAGTGCTCCACGGGGCGAGTTGCTTTGGACGGTCGGTCGGATCATCGCGAACGATGTGACCCGATTCGTGTTGTGGCTCCGCCGCGACGGTTCCGCGGCTTCGACCCGATTCAGAAGCAGGCCTGGTCTGGCCAGCCGGTTGGCGCGGGCCCGATGGGCGCCACGGCAACCGTCGGAGGCTGCGCGAAGTCTATGGGAGGGATTTCCTTGACAGTGCCGTCGCGTCGCACGCCGATCCTGTCGCATCAACCCGTTCTCTCGCTCGCGCGAATGGTCCGTTTGCCCGGTTCGCACCGTCGGCGACCGATCCCTTGAATCGCCCAGCAGGGGTGCACCATGCGACAACACTCGGTCACGGCCAGGAAAGAGGCGGCACTGCGAGAACGGATCAAGGAGCTGACCTGCCTGTACGGCCTGGCGCGGATTGCCAGCCAGCCCGAGCGGAACCTGGATGACATCCTGGGGGACATCGCCGCCTTGTTGCCGCCGGCCTGGCAGCATCCGGAGGTCGCCGTGGCTCGACTCGTGCTCGATGGGGTGTCGCACGCGACGGGAGCGTTTCCGCCGGGCTGTCCGACGCAGTCGGCCGACATTGTGCTGCGCGGCACGACGCGCGGCCGCGTTGAGGTGGGCTACACGGAGTCCAAGCCCACGCTGCACGAAGGACCGTTCCTTACGGAAGAGCGCAGCTTGTTGAATGAGGTGGCCAGACAGACCGCGTTCATCATCGATCGCCAACAGGCCGAGGAGGAAAGGGCGGTGCTGCATGGGCAAATCCGGCACGCGGATCGACTCGCGACCATCGGCGTTCTGGCGGCCGGCATCGCGCATGAGCTCAACGAGCCGATTGGCAACATTCTCGGGTTCGCCCAGTTGGCCATCAAGAGCGCCGCTCTGCCCGACGCCGTAAGGCGGGACCTTGAGAAGATCGAAAAGGCGTCGCTGCACGCCAGGGGGATCATTCAGAAGCTGTTAATCTTCGCTCGGCAGGTCCCCCCCGAGAAGAAGTGTGTGGATCTGAACACGGTGGTCGAGGAAGGGCTCTACATCATCAACACGCGCGGGGTCAAGGAAGGGGTGGCGCTGGTGTGTGATCTGGGCCCCGATCTGCCGCACGTGGTCGCGGATCCGCTGCAACTGCATCAGGTGCTTGTAAATCTCGTCGTCAATGCCCTGCAATCCCTGCACGGCGCGGGCACCGTGACCATTCAAACGCGGTTCCGTGACGGCGCCGTCTGGCTGATTGTGGAGGATACCGGGCCGGGCATGGACCCGGCCGTGGTTGACAAGATCTTCGTTCCGTTCTTCACGACGAAGGACGTGGGCCAGGGAACCGGTCTTGGCCTGCCGGTCGTGCACGGCATTGTCACCGCGCACGGGGGGACCATTCGGGTCATGAGCCAGATCGACCGGGGCACGCGGTTTGAGATCCGGTTGCCCGTCCAAGAAGACCTTCACCCGGAGGAATTACACTGAGATGTTGTCCTCACCGCAGACAGAACGTGTCCTGGTTGTGGATGACTCACCGGACACGCTCGAGGTTCTCCAACGGCACCTGATGTCGGCCGGTTACTGTGTATTCACCGGCGAGAGCGTGGCCGAGGCGCTGGAGGTCTTGATGGCGACGCCCGTCGACCTGGTGATCACGGACCTGAAAATGCCGGGGATCAGCGGCCTGGATCTGGTGCGGCATGTCCGCGAGAACTTCAAGAATACCGCCGTCATGATGATCACCGGTTATCCCTCCGTGGAAGGCGCGGTCGACGCGATCAAGACAGGGGCCGAGGAGTTCTTGCCCAAGCCGTTCACCGAGGCGGATCTCCTGTCCGCGGTGCAGCGGGTGTTGAATAAGGCGCGCCTGCGCCGGTGCGCCGCGGGCGCAGAGCCCACCGGCGCACCGACGCACAAGGGCCTCTTGGGCGACTCCGAGGCGATGCGCCGCGCGTTCGCGCTGATCAGCAAGGCCGCGTCGACGTCGGCCACGGTGCTCATCAGCGGTGAGAGCGGCACGGGCAAGGAGCTGGCTGCCCGCGCGCTACATTACGGAGGCGCGCGGTCCGCAGCTCCATTTGTGCCCGTCAACTGTGGAGGGATTCCGGAGAGCCTGCTGGAGAGCGCCCTGTTCGGCCACGTCAAGGGGGCGTTCACGGGGGCCACGGAATCCCGGGCCGGCCTGTTCCACGTCGCCGATGGGGGGACCATCTTCCTTGATGAAATCAGCGATATGAGTATGGCCATGCAGGTCAAACTCCTGCGCGTCTTGCAGGACAAAGAGGTTCGCATGGTCGGGTCCGACCGACCGCGCAACGTGGACGTGCGGGTGCTGGCCGCCACGAACAAGGACTTGCAGGGCATGGTGAAGAACGGCCTGTTTCGTGAAGATCTGTTCTATCGCGTCAACGTCGTGACCATCCACATGCCGCCGCTGCGGGAGCGGGGCGATGACATCCTTCTGCTGGCCAACCACTTCGTGCGGAAGTTCTCGGCCGAGATGGGCAAAAGGCCGCCGCGATTCCTCGATAAGGCCCTGGAACCCCTGCGGTACTATGACTGGCCCGGCAATGTGCGGGAACTGGAGAACATGATGCAGCGGCTGGTCGTGATGGCGGATGGGGAGACCATAGACGTTACGGACCTCCCGGATGGCTGTCGGTTCTCGGCCCTGCCGAGAGCGGGGTTCACCCGCACGCTTGCACAGGTGGAGCGGGAGTACATTCGCGGGGTTCTGGCCAGCGTTCATGGAAATAAGACGAAAGCCGCCTCAATTCTCGGGATCGACCGCAAGACGTTGCGCAAGAAACTCAACGAATGTCGGTAGTGTGTGCGGGGAGGGGAAAGGCCGGGGAGCTTGTCCCCAGTGGCCCATGATTCCCCGATGATCTGCGATATGGTAGGGTGCCGACCGCCAGGAAATCCGGCAGGGCATACAATTCTATCGCGACTAATCCTGTGCTTTTTCAGGCCTCCCGGTCGCTTTTCCGCGTTCTCGCTGCGCCCTGACCGGTATGCCCTTCTCCAATCCTGATATTCCGGCATGGGGATTGCATTGCGTCCTGCCGTCCTGGCTGGCTCCACCGTCGAGGGAATGGAGCCGGCCACCTTCGGGCACGAGAACGGAAAGGCATCGAGCCATGAGGAACGATTCACAGCCTGATGTGAACGATACGTGGGCCGTTATCCGCGATGTCCCCCCAAGACCTTCGTATCGTCGTCTCTGTGTCTCATGCAGGCACGCCGGCCACTGCGTGTATGAGAGGGAGAGGGGGCGGCGACAGCCTTCCTTCTTCTGTGAAGAATTCGAGATCGATTCGGCCACTTCGGACCAGCGAGGCCCATCCTGTGCGTCACCGTCGGCCGTCGCATCACGGGGGGATGGGGACGCGGGGGTATTCATCGGACTGTGTGGTAACTGCAGGAATCGCAAGACATGCGTCTTCCCCAAACCCGAAGGGGGTATCTGGCACTGTGAGGAGTACGAGGTAGGATGAAACAGGAGCAGCCCGTGTCCGAGGGGGGCAGTGTTCGTTCACAGCCGGCGGAGTCCACCGGGATCGAAGACCTCGTTGAGCAGCACGGCCATCAGCGCGGCGGGCTGATCGCCATTCTGGAAGCGATCCAGGCTGAACACGGTTATCTTCCGGAGTCGCTGCTGCGGGCCGTCAGTGCGCAGACCGGACGCTCGCTCGTGGACATCTATGCCGTGGCCACGTTCTACAGGTTCTTCAGCCTGCAGCCGAAGGGCAAACATGTCATTTGCGCGTGCTTGGGCACGGCCTGTCACGTCCGAGGGGCCCGGCAGATTGTCGCGGCGTTGGAGCAGCAGTTGGGGATCAAGGCCGGCCAGACCACGGCGGACCGCCAGTTCACGCTGGAAACGGTCAACTGTCTCGGCGCCTGTGCCTTGGGACCGGTCGTTGTCATTGACGGACGCTACTTCTCGAAGGTCAGACAATCCCAGATCCCGGCGCTCCTGGAGCAGGCACGCGCGGGATTCGATCGGTCCGGGTCGCATGAAGATGATCGCGCGTTTCCGGTCGAGGTCGTGTGTCCTCACTGCCACCGCCGTCTGCGGGATGAAACGCACATCCTCGATGAACACCCCGCGATCAGCATGAACGTGACGTTCGAGGGGCGGACCGGCTGGGTCAGACTGTCGTGCCTTTATGGCCGTCACAACCACTCGACTGAGCTTGAAATCCCGGACGGCACCGTGGTCGGTTTCCGATGTCCCTTGTGTGATGCACCGATCCCGAGTCCATCGGATTGTCTGGAATGCGGCGCTCCCATGATCTCGGTGCCCGTCGAGGGAGGCGGGCAGCTCAACATTTGCACGCGCCGCGGCTGCCCGAGCCGTCGATTGGATCTGGTCTCGTCCTTGTAAGGTAGTGACATGCCACGATTGTTTTCCCTTCACGATCTGGATGCCTTGCGGGCCGCCGTCGCGGCCTCGGCAGAACCCGATAAACCGTGCATTGTCATTCCGACGGGGACCTGCGGTCTGGCCAGCGGGGCCGGCGATCTTGTGCGGGTTGCCAAGCGCCAGATCCTGACCCAGAAACTGGGTCGGAAAGTCGGCCTTCGCATCACCGGCTGTCACGGCTTCTGTCAGGCCGAGCCCTCCGTGCTGATCGAGCCCGGGCGGATATTCTATCCGCATCTTGAATCCGACAAGATGGCGCGCGTCGTGGAGGCGGCGGCCAGGGGGGAGGTGTTGAACGACCTGCTGTACGTGCATCCCGAAACCGGTGAGCCGGTGGAGTGCCAGGACGACATCCCCTTCTTTCAGAGGCAGGTTCGCCGGCTGCTGGCCGGAAACGAGAGGGTCGACCCCATCCGAATCCATGACTACATTGGAGGCAGCGGATACGCGGGGCTGGCCGAGGTTCTGGCCCGGCAGGATGCCGGCTGGGTGGTGGAGCAGGTCAAGCAATCCGGCCTGCGGGGTCGCGGTGGCGGCGGATTCCCCACCGGACGGAAATGGGAGATGCTGGCCCAACAGCCCGGTCGCCGCGGCAAGTTCCTGGTCTGTAACGCCGATGAGGGCGACCCGGGCGCCTACATGGATCGCAGCGTGCTGGAGGGCAATCCGCACAGCATCATTGAGGGCATGCTCATTGGCGCCTACGGCACCGGCGCAACCGAGGGCATCATCTACGTTCGTCACGAGTATCCCCTTGCCATCAAGCACCTGACGATCGCTTTGAAGCAGGCACGCGACCTGGGGCTTCTGGGCGACGACGTGCTCGGTACGGGTTTTCCATTTGATATCCAACTCGTTCAGGGGGCGGGGGCCTTTGTGTGCGGCGAGGAAACCGCCCTGATCCGTTCCATCGAGGGCCAGCCCGGTGAGCCGCGGCAGCGGCCGCCGTTCCCCGTCCACAAGGGGATTGCCGGCAAACCGACCGCCATCAACAACGTTGAGACCTGGGCCAACATTCCCTTGCTTTTCCGCTTGGGGGCGGAGGAATTCGCCAGGATCGGCACGGCGAACAACGCCGGCACGAAGATATTCAGCCTCGTGGGCAAGATCCGGAATACGGGTCTTGTGGAAGTACCGATGGGAACCCGCATCGCGGACATTGTGTACGGCATCGGTGGAGGGCCGATGGGCAAGGCGAGGATCAAGGCGGTGCAGACGGGAGGCCCCTCCGGGGGGTGCATTCCCGCCTCCCTGTTCGACTTGCCGGTGGATTATGACAGCCTGACGGCCGCCGGCTCGATCATGGGCTCGGGCGGCATGATCGTGATGGACCAGAATACCTGCATGATCGATCTGGCCAAGTACTTCATGGGCTTCTTGAAGGATGAATCATGCGGCAAGTGTTTCACGTGCCGCAAGGGCACGCAGCGCATGTACGAGATTCTCGACGACATGTCCCAAGGCCGGGGCACGTCGGGGCATATTGACCTCCTGCGGGAACTGGCCGAGGTGGTCAAGGACACGACGATGTGCGGCCTGGGCCAGACGGCTTCCAATCCGGTGCTCAGCACGCTGCGGTACTTCCATGAGGAATACATCGACCACGTGGTCAATAAGCGATGCAGCGCCTTTGTCTGCAAGGGACTGGTGGGCGCACCGTGTCAGGCCGCCTGTCCCGTCGGTACGGAGGCCTGGCGTTATGTCGCCTTGATCGAAAAAGGCGAGTACGAAGAGGCGTACACGGTCATACGGCAGGCCAACCCGCTGCCCTCGGTGTGTGCGAGGGTGTGTGACCGCAAGTGTGAGACCCGATGTAATCTGGCCGTCAGCGGCGGTGAAGCCGTGGCCATTCGGGCGCTGAAACGCTTCGTCGTCGATCGCGTCGCTCCCTCGGCGTACACGCCTGTGCGGGCGGGCGAGCCTCGTACCTCTCGCGTGGCCGTTGTCGGCGCAGGGCCCGCCGGGTTGGCGGCGAGCCATTCGCTTTCGCTCCTGGGCTACCCGGTGACGCTGATCGACGCCAACGAGGAGCCGGGTGGCATGCTGGTCAGTTGCATACCGACCTACCGTTTGCCGAGGGAGGTGCTGTGCCGGGAGATCGCCGCGCTCCTCGATGATGAGAATATCACGCTCAGAAACGGGACGGTCCTGGGGCGTGACGTCACACTGGATGAGCTCCTGGCCGAAGGCCACGAAGCCGCCTTCCTGGCCCTGGGCGCCGACAAGAGCCAACCGGTGGGCCTGGCGGGGGAGACGTGCAAGGGCGTGTATTCCTCGATGGAGTTCCTCAAGGCGTTCCACCTGAGGGGACAGGAACTGGCCAGAGGCCATGTGGGCATTATTGGAGGCGGGAACTCCGCGGTGGACGCGGCGCGGGTGGCCATTCGGCAGAAAGACGTCGCCAGCGTCACCCTGCTTTACCGCCGCACCTGTCAGGAGATGCCGGCCTATGCCGAGGAGGTGGAGGCGGCCATGGAAGAAGGGATACGGCTGGAGACGTTGGTCTCGCCGGTCCGGATACGTTATATAGAGGCCGCCCAGGCCGAGGGGGTCAGGGTCGAGACCTGCGTGGAGCCTGTGGTCATCGATGCCCGAGACGGGCGATTGGTCGATATCCGCTGCATGAGGAACAAACTCGGTGACTTTGACGCCAGCGGGCGCCGGCGGCCACTGCCGATACCCGGCAGTGAGTTTACGATTAACCTGGATACGTTGATCGTCGCCATCGGTGAACGCCCGGACAGCGCGTGCCTGGCGTCGATGGGGCTGGACGTGGACAAGAGCGGCAGGGTGAGAGTCGATCCCCGGACCCTTCACACGAGCCGGGAGGGGGTGTTTGCCGGAGGCGATCTGGTGACCGGTCCCAACACGGTCATCGATGCGATCGCCGCCGGAAAGCACGCGGCCGCCGTCATCGACCGCTATCTGCGCGGGCAAGAACTGGCCGCGCCGCCCGAACCCCGGCTGCCCGCGGTCTTCGTAGAGCCCGCCGCATTGCGTGCGGAGGAGGATCATGACGCTGTGCGGGCGGAGCCGTCGATGCGGCCCGCCGAGTTGAGGATGAAGAACTTCGCGGAGGTCGAGATGGTGCTGTCGGTTGAACAGGCCAGGCGCGAGGCCGGACGATGTCTGCGTTGCGATCTTGCGTTCACCCAAGTCGAAGAGGACGGGCCGTCCCGGTCCGCCGTGGAGGAGAAGTCCGCATGATTCATCTGGTGATAAACGGCGTGAACGTGTCCGTTGAAGAAGGCAGCACGGTGTTGAACGCCGCGCGGTTCATGGGATTCCCGATCCCCACACTGTGCCACATGGAGGGGTTGTCCCCCTACGGCGCCTGTCGGCTTTGCGTGGTCGAGATCGGCGAGGGGCTGCGCGCCAAGTTGGTCTCGTCGTGCACGTATCCGGCGGAGGAAGGCTTGCACGTGCGCACCGCCTCGGCCCGGGTACTGAGGGCACGCCGGATGATTCTCGAATTACTCCTGGCGTCGTGCCCCCAGTCCAAGATCATCCAGGATCTGGCCTCCGCGCACGGGATTCGGCGGCAGCGTTTCAGGCAGGAGCACGATGACTGCATTCTGTGCGGCTTGTGTGTGCGCATGTGCGAGGAGCAGATGATGGCCAAGGCCATCGGCTTTCGCGGCCGGGGGGAGAAACGCAGTATTGGAACACCGTTTGATGTCCCTTCGGAGGTGTGCCGGCAGTGCGGCGGGTGCATGTACGTGTGTCCGGCCTGCCAGCTTCGATGCACCTACAACGAGCCGGAGAAGGCCATCTGCGGGGCCTGCGCCAACCTGACGCCACCTTGCGTCGAGAAGGAGTCGTTTGATGACATGATGTGTTACATGGATCCCTGTGTTGCGTGCGAGATCAAGAAGGACCAATAGACCCGGTACGGTTATGGAGCCCCCTCTATGTCTATGGCGATGACATTTTCGAAAGTGAACGCCTCCGCGGCGACGTTGACCAAGAACAGAACGGAACACTCCGTGGTGCCGGCTTCCGGTATGTGTGTGACGTGCGTGGACGGCTGCATCGGAATGTGCGAGATCGGGAAAAGCGCGTACCGGGGGCACGAGGTGATCTATCCGCAGCCCTTCGGCATGGTCACCACGGCTGCGGAAAAGGCGTATCCGGTCGATTATTCGCACTTCAACATCATGGGTACCGCCGTGGGGGCGCATGGGATTGAAGCCGACAGCGACAAGGCCATCTTTCCGGCCGTCAATCTGGAGGTCCGCTTCGGCCACGACCACGGCATCCGGTATCGTCTGCCCTGGCACATCCCGGGGATCGGGTCCACCAACATCGCCAAGAACAACTGGGAGGGCCTGGCCATGGGGTCGGCGCTCGCCGGGACGGGCCTGACGATCGGCGAAAACGTGGTGGGCATGGACCCGGAGGCGGTTATCAAGAATGGCCGTGTCGTGGACACGGTCGATTTGAAGCGCCGGGTCGCCCTCTACAAGGCCCATCAGCGCGACGGCTACGGCGCCATCATCGTGCAGGCGAACGTCGAGGATACCCGGCTGGGCGTCCAGGAATACGCCATTGAGAAGCTCGGGGTCGAGTGTGTGGAGCTCAAGTGGGGACAGGGGGCCAAGGATATCGGCGGCGAGGTCAAGATCGCGAGCCTCAAGCGGGCGCAGATGTTGCATGAGCGAGGCTACGTTGTGCTGCCCGACCCGACCGATCCGAACGTCATCGCGGCCTTCGAGCGGGGCGCGTTTAAGGAATTTGAGCGACATTCGCGGGTCGGGATGGTCACCGAGGAGTCCTTTGCCCGGCGGATCGAGGAGCTGCGTAAGGCCGGCGCCCGCTACATCTTCTTGAAGACCGGTGCCTATCGGCCCGCGGATCTGGCCCGGGCGATCCTGTTCGCCTCGCGATACAAGTTGGACCTTCTCACGGTGGATGGAGCCGGCGGAGGCACGGGTATGAGCCCGTGGCGCATGATGAACGAGTGGGGAGTCCCTCCGGTGTATTTGCACTCGCTCTTGGTTCAATACGCCAAGCAGCTTGCCGACAAGGGGGCCTATCTGCCGGCGCTGGCGTTGGCCGGGGGGTTCACGTTCGAGGATCAGATCTTCAAAGGTCTGGCGCTGGGTTCGCCCTTCGTGAAGCTGATCGGGATGGCCCGTGGTCCCATCGCCGCCGCCATGGTGGGCAAGACGATCGGACGCACGATGGAGGAGCAGCACATCCCCGTGTACATCGAGCGGTTCGGAAATACCAAGGACGAAATCTTCGTCACGGCCGGCACGTTGCGCAAGGAACTGGGAGATAAGGACTTTGAGCGTCTTCCGACGGGCGCCCTGGGATTGTACACCTATTACGAGCGTCTGGCCCAGGGGCTGCGACAGCTCATGGCCGGCAGCCGGAAGTTCGCGCTGGACTGTCTCGCGCGGGAGGACCTCGCGGCCCTGACGCCTGAAGCCGCCCAGGTCAGCGGGATTCAGTACATCATGGATGTGGATCGGGGCAAGGTGGGGCGGATTCTGGACCTGTAGTGCGGACCCTGCTCATCACTTGGGAGGGGGTGAGACCCTATCTCCGTCCTGCGGGCATCGACGGCAGCTTTGCACCGGCGAAAACGGGGCGCTGTCTCGCCCCCCCGCACAAGGGCACCAAGTGGACGAGCGCCAGCGGATTGTGTTCGGGGCACGCGTTGTGGCCGACCTGGCCATGGCCGAGGGAGTTCTTTGTAAAGCCAGTAACAGAATTGACTTGGGGCTCGTAGCGCGATCGGAAGAGCAGGGGAATCAGAAAATCAGGTAGACTATATAATTTTGCGCCAATGTCGTCGAATCAATGACTTGGTAAGTGGCAAAAATCGCAAGGTTCCCAGATATCGCACCTTCTGGTTGTAGTCTTTGGTGGAGTTATAGCTATGTTATCTACTTATTTCTGAGCCCTGTGAAATTGTGAGCTTTCGCACTTTTTCGTGGCCCCTATGCTGCGGAAGCGAGGGCTTCAATCAGGAACTCGGTATTTTTGTCATGTACGGATGCTGTCTCGAACATTCGATTTATTCTCGGACGCCACAGCACGCGGCGCAGGGCCGCCAGGGCGTCGACGAAGCTGGGCGTGCGCTTGTCCGGGTACCAGGGACTGGATCGCAGCCGGCGCACGAGGCTGAAGCGTCGACGGCATTGCCGAAGGTACCAGAGCCACACCAGCGAATAGAGCAACAGACCAATCGTCGCCGCCCGTTCGGGGCCCCGGCGTGTCCAGGTCTGCGGCTGCTGGGCGCCCAGGTGCTGCTTGGTGTTCTTGATCGTCTCCTCGATACACCAACGCCCGGCGTAGCCGCTCACGACCTCGGCCGGCGGCAACGACAGGTCGGTGGTGAAGAAGAAATCGTCCTTCTGTCGGCCCTGTGGATCGCGGCAGAGCACCAGCAAGATCGGGCTCTTGCGGACCCGATACCAGATCACGGGGCGGGTATAGACCAGACGTCGGACCGTGTGGCCCCGTTCGTTCGTGGTCAGGGCCGTCCAGGCGCGGACGTGGGCGGCCATGCGCTGCGGAGCCCCCAAGCGTTGCCCCTTCGTGCGGGGTCGGCCCCGTCGTCGGGCCGGTCGTTTCGGCGGCAGGTCGTGCACGACCGCATCGCGTCGTATCCGGGAGACCATCTCCATCCGGGCGGGCAGATCGCCGGCCAGGGAGCCGTAGAAGCCATCGGCATGCACGCGAAATACGCGATCCGGGAACCATGTGGTGACCTCGGCCAGCATCTGCCAGGCCAGGTCCGTCAGCTTGAGCCCGTCTTTGCGATGCAATCCGACTAAGGAGGGACAACCGCAACGGCATCCCACCCCAGGGTGGGGTCACCCGCAGCGTGAGGATCACCAGGTTCAGGCCCCAGACTGTCACGATGCACGTGGTCGTGGACCGGACCGGATCGCGCCCCCAGCCGGCGCCCTCGACCTTGCGTCCGGCGCGAGGGAAGACCGTATCGTCCAGATCCAGCAGGATCGTGCCGTCCGGATAGAAGGCCCGGATCAGGATCTGAGCCAGCACTCGCCAGAGGGCCCCCGGGTCCCAGCAGGCATCGGGAAAGAAGCGATGATAGG
>Ga0209163_1001430_pt1 | contig 26097 bp, 18 predicted proteins | sample MTBAKSrepl2MetaG_FD_187457 | JGI IMG/M metagenome (GOLD analysis project Ga0209163, IMG submission 187457) | Enrichment culture microbial communities om Arthur Kill intertidal strait, New Jersey, USA, that are MTBE-degrading - MTBE-AKS2 (Arthur... | ecosystem: Environmental > Aquatic > Marine >...
CGGCCCCTGCACCGGCCCAGGCGTCCACACCCGCGTGGCCACGGACCGGCACGTCAACGGCCGGCCTGTCACGTCCCGGAACAACCGCGTGACGCAGAACCTCTTCTGCACGTCCCAGCCCATCCGGTTCGAGGACCGGGAGAATTTCTCCGATCACAATGTCTTCGTCGACCCCTCGGACCGCTTCAACCTCGCCCGGTGGCAGCAATTCGGGAAGGACACCCACAGCGTGCAGACAAATCTCGACCTCGTTTTCGACCCGATGGCTATCGAGCTTCGCTGGGACGCATCCGCGCCGCTGCCGCAGTTCGAGGCCGTCTCCGGCATCGACGTGGACTATGGGAATCGCCCCCGCTCCGGTGGCGTCGCGACTCCCGGCCCCTTCGAAGGCCGGCAGACGGGGTCCATGAGACTGGACGTACGCCCCACGGCGACGGTACGATAGCAGGCAGCCGGACGGGGAATGCTGCCCCGGATGGGCCGAGTGTCCGTCTTGCGGTAGCCCGGTCCGAAGCAGACAACGACGTTTGTTGGAGGCAGATCATGTCGGACACAGGCATGCCCACGGGCAAGATCGGCAATCGCACGTTCAGCCGGCTCATCATCGGCGGCAATCAGTTCAGCGGCTGGTCCCACAGCCGCGACCTGAAGTACCTGCGCGAGTTGTTCAAGGCCTACGCCACCGAGGAGCGGATCATGCAGACCCTCGAACTGGCGGAGGAGAGCGGCATCAACGCGATTCTCACGTCCGCCTCAGGCTATCTGACCAAGTACTGGAAGGAGCGCGGCGGCAGGATTCAGTGGATCGCCCAGGTGCACCCCAAGACCACCGACGTCACGAGCGACATCAAGCGGGCCATCGACGCCGGAGCGGCTGCCGCCTACGTTCAAGGTGGCGTCGGCGACAGCTTCGTCAGAGGCGGCCGCGTCGATCTGCTCGGCCAGGCAGTGGACTTCATCAAGCGCAACGGCGTCCTCGCGGGCATCGGCGGCCATTCCGTCCAGGTCCCGATGGCGGTCGAGAAGGCGGGCATCAAGCCCGATTTCTACATGAAAACCCTGCACCACGGGGACTACTGGTCCGTCACGCCGCCCGAGCAGCGGGTCGAATTCAACGTCGACAGCAACAGCGACCACGACCACGACAACATCTGGGAGATCGCGCCCCAGAAGACCGTCGCATTCATGAAAGATGTCCCGCGGCCCTGGATCGCGTTCAAGGTCCTCGCGGCCGGGGCCATTCATCCCAGCAGCGGGTTCAAGTACGCCTTCGAGAACGGCGCCGACTTCATCTGTGTCGGTATGTTCGACTTCCAGGTCCGCGAGAACGTGATCATCGCCAAGAACGCGGTTGCCGCCTCTCAGAGCCGGCCCCGCCCCTGGCGAGCGTGACCGTCACCTGTAGGGTGGGGCTTGCCCCACCCTACAACTTGAGTCTTGACGTTTCTCCCTTGCCACTGCCCTTGTCGCTGGCCCTCGCGCATTTCCTCTTTGCAGGCGGCATCCGAGGTGGTATGATCGACCGTGGATTAGCGACCATCGGCGCGGCGGTCGTGTGCCGGTGGCAGGTCCGAAACCGAGACAGGAAGGTGAACCATGAAGGTACCCGTGTCCTGTGGCGTTCTCTTGCTCTTGGGTCTGGGCCCGGTCGTTGGGTCAGAGGCGGTCGCAGAGAAGGAGGTTCCACGTGTCACGGTTACAGTCGATCCGCGTGTCGAGCTGATGTGCATCATCTTTCGCTTGGCGGGCAATCCGGAGTACTGCCAGGGCAAGGTCCCTTCCTACGTCCGGGACGTGGACCGCCATTTCGGTCCCTTCCGCAACCACGCGGTCGTGGCGCTGGCGCGCAAGCTCCGCGAAACGCGCTGGGTCAGTTACGACGCGGTGATGAGCATGGCCGTGCACGTCACGGATGCAGTGTCCCTGCAGGAGAGGGTTCCCTTTTCTCCGCAGCCGGCATCGTTGGACGCGCGCTGGACCCCCGAGAGCGCCAGAGAGTTCCTGGGCCTGGCCCGCACGTTCGTCGTGGAAACGAAATTCGCAGAATTCCTGGGCCGGCACGAGTCTCTCTATCAAGTCGGGATCCAGCGCATGCGGAAGTTGCTGGACAAAGAAGCCCACCTCGAATGGTTCGACCGCTTCTTCGGCCCGCGGCACGGCGCAGAGTTCCACGTGGTCCTGGGCCTGCTCAACATCGGCAGCTACGGCGTGCACTGCACGGACCCGAACGGCCGGGAAACGCTCTATTCCATCACGGGTGTCTGGAGCGTGGATTTCAGGGGACTGCCGAAGTTCGGCGCGCACGTCGTACCCACCATCGTTCACGAGATCACCCACTCCTACACGAATCCGCTGGTGGACCGGTTCGCCGAGCCTCTGCAGAAGCCGGGCGAGATTCTCTTCCCCTATGTCGCCGATGCGATGCGCAAGCAGGCGTACTCCGGCTGGAAGACCCTGATGTATGAGTCCCTCGTCCGTGCCTGCGGCCTGCGCTATGCCCTGGCGATCGGCGGGCCCGCCGCGATGCAGAAAGCGGCTGCCTATGAAAGCTCCAGGAGCTTCCACTGGGTAGGCGAGTTGGCCGAGGTCCTGGGAGAATACGACAAGGACCCCCGCGAGTACGAGGACCTCGCGGCGTTCTTCCCCCGGATCATCGCCTTCTTCGATGGTTACGCCCAGAACGCCGACGCAAAGCTGGGCGCCATCAAAGCGGAGAAGGAGCACTACTTCGGCCCGAACGCCGAGGGCTACCTCGGATTCTACCGCCAGAAAGGCATCCCCCTGGCTCCGGTTGTAGTCCGCTTCCAGACCAGAAGAGCGGACCCGTGAGAATGGACGATATGTCCTGGCGGACATGAGGCCTTCGGAAAACTCGAAATCCGAATCTCGAAATCCGAAACAAATTCGAAGCACAAACGCCGGAATGACCCAAACGCTGCCGCTGGCCGGCAGAGCCGTTTTGAATTTGAGGTTTCTGTCATTCGTGCTTGTTTCGGGTTTCGAGTTTCGTGCTTCGGATTTCGCATCGTTACGGGCCCATCGCCTGGGCCAAGCCTACGAAGAACGTGTTCCACAGCACGTCCTGCTGGGCGATGGTGCCGACGGACGACGTGCCCAGGCGGACGATGACCATGTTCCACTCAGGGACGACGAAGCAGTAGTTTGAGCCGCGACCGTGGGCCGTGTAGGTCCTCGGCGGGGCTGCGGGCCAGGGCCGTTTGCCGTCGGGCATCACGTCGTTGGTCCACCAGTACAAGCCATAGCGGCCGTGCAGGAACTTGCTGGCGCCGGCGTTGGGGACCTGGTTCTTGCCTGCCTCCTCGACGAAGCTCGCGGGCAGGAGCTGCTTGCCGTTCCAGTTGCCGCGGTTGAGATACAGGTGCCCATAGCGGGCGAGCTGGCGGGCGGTGATCTCGATGCCCGGGGATTTCGAGGGGGTGCCTGCGGCGTTGTTCAGGTCGATGCCATCCACCCGGCCGCTGACGCCCCAGTCCCATTTCGTCAGTCCGATCGGGTCGGCGATGCGGCGTTTGAACAGCGACTGGAGCGGCTCGCCACCCAGGCGGGTCAGGATCGAGCCCAGGACGAAGACCTGATGGTCCTGGTATTGTACCTGCGTCCCTGGCTGGTAGGACGGTTCGGCCGGGGTCAGGTAGGCCATCGGGTCGCCCCAGGGCTGTTCCTCCTCCGCGACATCCACGAGGTGCCCCCTGTACCCGGACGACATCGAGGCCAAGTGGCGGAGCTTGATCCCGGCGTAGAGCGGGTACTCGTCGTCCAGCGACGGCAGGTACGTCACCGCAAGGTCGTCCAGATCGCACTTGCCGTCGGCGATCAGCAGGCCCAGGACCGTGCTGGTGAAGGTCTTGGTGCAGGACCAGACGTTGTGATACGCGTCGATATCAGGCCCCTGCCAGATCAGATACCCGTTGCGAACGATCGCAAGTTCTCTCGCGCCGCCGGAGCCGAAGTGGCCGTCCATGTAGTCCACAGCGGCCCGAAGCTTCGCCGAATCCAACCCCTGCGCCTCCGGCGTCGCCTCTTCCCACCGCTCGCTGGGAAAGACCACGGGCGTCTCCGGCCCGGCCGCCGCGAATCCCAGCGCCGGTGCAATCGAGCTCATTACAATACAAAGCGGCCAGTTCATCAATCGTGCCATGCCGCCATTCTATACAGAGTACCTCCCTGTGCATAGCACGCTCCACTGCCCCCCAAGGCCGCCCGTACGAAGATCCTCTGCGAGCCTCTGTGTCCTGAAGGAGGGCTCGCAGTACCAGATCAACTCAGCGTTCTGAGGATCCGACCGTGGCAATGCGGCCGAGTTCATAGAGATTCCGGGGAGGCGGGCTCCGTCAGCCTTGTCTCTTCCCGCCTCTTCTGCCTCTACTCTGCTTCGCCGGGGCCTTTCGCGGTCGGCCGACCGGCAGCGGGCGGACCCGCCTGCCCAGCAGCCTCTCGAGCTTGCTAACGAACCTGTCGCTGCCCGCCGAGAAACCCCGGAGCCTCACCCTGGACAACGGCCGCGAGTTCGCCCGCCCCCTTGACTTGGAACGCCAACTCGACCTGCCGATTTACTTTGCCCATCCATACAATTCTTGGGAGTGAGGAACCAACGAGAACACCAACGGCCTCCTACGTCAGTATCCGCCCAAGGGCTCGGACCTGACACTCGTCACATCGCAGCAACTGCGGTCCCATGTCCATCAGCTCAATCGTCGGCCTCGAGAATGTCTGGGCTTTCACAGTCCCTTCGAGGTCTTCCACACCAAACCATCGGGATAATCCTTGCGGCCGACTCCCATGGCCAGTACCCTGACAGAGCCGTGGCGGAGGATAGGGCTCTGCTGGGAAGCAACCCGAGCGCTGTCACGGCCCAGGGGCAGGGGCGGCGTTGTGTCTAGCCCACGTCGCCTTACCTTTTATCCTGTCTCTGGTCCCATGCGAAAAATCCCAGGGGGCTGGGGACGGAGTCCCCAGTCTCAAGAAGTTCATTGTGCTGCCGGGTCGCTGGTGATGCCTCCGAACAGCCGTGTTGCGCTTCACGTGTTAATGCGCCACCACCCATTCGTCGTGTGATCACTGCATTCGGCGGAAACTGAGTTTCCTGTCAGCTGAAGGGAGACAATAATGAGGCGGCGAAGGATCGTGTATTCCGGGATTGGGCTAATCATCGCGATTGCCCTGGTGGGCCTGATCTTCAAAGAGCAGATCATGTGGAAGGTTTTCATACTACTGATGAAACCCCGTGGGAGTTTCGAGGAAATCGCGCCTCCTCCCGCGCCGGATTATGCGCTTTCGGAGAACTGGGCCGCTCTGCCCGACAGACAGGACTACGCAGACGTTACACCGGTGGGCGAAGTCGACAGACAGGCCAATGCTCCTGCAGACGTCTTCTTTCTGCATCCGACTACATACCTCAGTCGCAAGAGTTGGAATCAGCCGCTTGATGACGAGAAGGCCAACGACATGACCGACAGGGGTGTTCTTCGCGGTCAGGCGAGCGTATTCAATGGTACTGCACGCGTTTACGCGCCTCGCTACCGTCAGGCGACAGGCTTTTCATTTGTGGACATGGAAAACAATGGTCACAAAGCGATGGAGCTGGCGTATGGTGACGTTAGGAAGGCGTTCGAGTATTATCTCGCAAACTACAATGCAGGACGGCCTATCATCTTGGCTGCTCACAGCCAGGGCTCGGAGCACGGTATACGGCTCCTCGTAGATTTCTTCTCCGAGGAGCCGCTCAAAAGCAAGCTAGTGGTAGCCTATCTAATTGGCCTGTTCGAGGCTCGTGATGTGGCGGAAAGCGCTATCGGCGGAATTCCCGTCGGCGATTCTCCCGATCAGACGGGTTGCTGGATCACATGGAGCGCAATGGGGCCAAAGGCCAAGGTAGATGAGACTGAACGGTCGGTTGTATGCGTCAATCCATTGACGTGGCGGACCGATGACGGATTCGCCCCACATACGCTAAACCTCGGCGGTGTGGTGTTCCCCAACGATGGAAACGAGCCTCCCGAGCCTGATGCAGGTGTCGTCTCAGCCCGATGCGAGGATGGCATACTGCGGATCTCAAGGCCGACGGTCGAGGGCTACTCCTGGATGCCATTCGGGCGGGACAACTATCACGTCTACGAATACCAGCTCTTCTATATGAATATTCGCCGAAACGCTAAAGAGCGCGTCGAGGCCTATCTGAATCGCCTGTCTCATGATTCGATAGAGTGAAGAAGCGCTGGCACAACACGGTTCCGGGAAACACGGGGCGCATTAACATGCGAAGTGCAACACGCCAGAAGTGGCGATTTCGGGGCCGTAGGCCCGCATAACTCCGTTGTAACGGCCTGGGGACGCTGTCCCCAGACCTCTGGGATTTACCGCTTTGGGCCAGGAGCATGGTTCAGGATAAGACATCACGGCGGTTTTCCGCACGTCCGCTTGTTGCGCTTACCATGTGAATTCGCCCGGTAAAATGGGGACAGCTACAATTATTGTCCTTCCTGCATCTGTTTCTCCGCGCGGCCTTTGGCCTCAGGACACCGGTGTGCAAAGCACACCCTACCGCTGTCGCCTCGCCGCGGGTGCCGTAATGCTCACGCGGCCATTCACGCCACGAGCGCCACGCCCGCGCAAACGCGGATATGGCACTCGTGACGCGAAGCAAATCATCGATCATCAATTATCGATCATCAATTCCCCGGTTACCTGTACGTCGTCGAGGTTCCAGCCGGGGTAGGTGACCCAGTCGTCCGTCGGGCCCATACCCCAGCGGAAGTAAACGGTCGATTGGCCGTCGGCCAGACCTGCCGGGACGGCGTATTCGACGAACTGCCAGGCGCTGTCCGAAATGTGCGACTGACCGGTCGTCCACAGGTCGGTCCAGGCCACGCCGTCGTTGGAGACCTGGACGCAGGCGTAGTCGTAGGGCGATTCGACACCCAGCCAGCGCCAGAAGCTCAGACGGATGTTCTCGTAGCCGGTGCAGTCGATCGGGCCGAGCGTGGCGTAGCGCGTTTCCGCGAGATTGTCGGGGTAATCACCGTCGAGGGCGAAGCCGATGACGTTGGCGCCGGTGCGGCCGGAGTTCGGATCGCTGTTCCAGGAGCCCTGGCCGTTGGGATCGCCCCAGGCCCAGCCCTCATCGAGCGTCCAGTTCGGGTCGCTGTCCATGCTCGCATGATAGATCGCATCAGAGGTCACCGCAATCGCGACGCTCCGGCTGTTCTGTCGCACGCCGTCGGTCACCAGGAAGGAGAACGTCGAGACGCTGAACGCCTGATCGACCGTCGGTTTCCAGAACAGGGTGAGGCTCTGGTCGTCGTACCAGGCGCCTTCGGGCAAGTTGCCCACCGACCACCGGAGGGGCAAGTCCGCCGGGTTGGAAGCGACGAGGTGCACTTCGAGCCGCTCGCCGGGACGGACCTCCGGCGGGGCAGCGAGGTCATCCAGGCGAGGCGCGACGGCCGTCCAGCCGGAGCTCTGCGGATCGTGCCGGACCATGCCCCAATCGACCAGCCCAGGCGAGTACGCGCCGGGCAGATCGAGGACGTGGAACCGATAGTCGTCCGCGCCGATCATCATTTCGATGTCTCCATCTCCGTCGAGGTCCTCAAGGGCCGGGGTCATCTCCTCATCGGCCGCCAGGCTCAACAGGGGGAACCCCGGCGTGACCGAGCCGTCGGCCTCCCAGGCCATGATCGGCTCGCCCGTCGTGGCGACAACCAGTTCCTTCTGCCCGTCGCCGTCGATATCCGCGATCAGCGGCGTACACCGCGTCGAATCGCCCATGATTGTCTTGGGATAGCCGGCCGCGGTCAGCAGACGACCCTTGTGGTCGAAGGCGTACACGCGCGTGAAGATGAACCCGTCGCCTTCCACAAACGTGATCATGTAGACTTCACTCAGGCCGTCGCCGTCGATATCGCCGACGACGAGCCCACCGCCGGTGTCGAGCGGATCCTCCGCGCGGGTCTTCCAGACCGTGCTTCCGTCGGCCCGGACGGCCATCACCTCTTCTTCCGTGGAGAAGACCATCTCCGTCTTACCATCGGCGTCGAGGTCGGCGAAGACCGTTCCCTTCGGACTGCCGCCCCGCCAGCGGGCGATCTGCTGGCCCTGGTGGTCGAGTAGGAAGGTGTAGACGCGGTTGAGGCCGGGCCCGAGACCCCCGAGGGCGATCTCCACATCGCCGTCGCGGTCGAGATCGGCGACGCTCATCGGCCCTACGGACGTGTAACGTCTGCGCCACAGGTAGGTTCCATCCCCGTGGAGCGCGATCAGCCCGTCCGTGCTGGCCGACTCCAGGTCCAGGGCGACGAGGATCTCGCTGTCGCCATTGCCGTCGAGGTCCGCCAGGATGGGGCCCGCGTTGATGTAGCCGTACCAGCCGCCGACCATGGCAGGCCAGTTGCCGTCCACGATCTGTCCGCTCTCGACATGGTAAGCGGAGACCTCGCCGTCCAGCTCTGCGCCCACGACGACTTCGTAGTCGCCGTCGCCGTCGATGTCTCCGACCGCGGTGCTCGACGGCCAGATGTAGCCCAGATCCACCGGCCAGTTCGGCAGCGAGTTGCTGTCTGCGGTCCAGATGTCCAGCAGTCCACCGCCCCAGTAGCTGCTGAGGTCCAGGGTCGGCTGGATGATCTCGTTGCGACCGTCGCCGTTGACATCCATGCACAGGGGACTTCCCACGAAGTAGATCCAGTAGTAGTCCTCGTCCTCCGGGTCTTGGGGCTTGGGCCAACGGGCCTGGCTCGCGGCACCGGAAATGGCGAAGATCCGCCGGTCCGTGTGCGTGCGCTCGCCGCGCGTGACGCGCAGACGCAGTTCGTAGGTTCCAACGCCCGGATTGGCGAGAGAGACGGAGGTCACGCCATTCGGGTCCGTCGGAGCGCCGCCTTCGGCAATGGCCATCCAGTCGGATTGCCCGCACGGTCGGTAGTCGAGTTGGAAGGAGTCGCCGTAGACGAACAGGCTCAGCTCGATGGCATTGGAGTCCACGGGGAAGGTCTGACGCGGCTGAGGCGCGAAAACCTCGCCCAGCGGATGCGCCTCATCCACCGCCTGCAGCGCCCTGTATGCATTGACTCGCCCCGTGCCGATGTAGCCCAAATCCGGGTCGAGGTCGCCATAGTAGATAGGATCGGTCGTATTTTCCAGGATCGCCCGCGCCTGCACCGCGGTTAGCTCGGGCCGGTGGGCAAAAAGCAGAGCCGCGACGGCTGCGACGTAGGGCGCGGAAAACGACGTCCCCGCCGTAGCGATGTAGTCGCCATCGAAATCGGTCGTCACAATGTCGGTCCCCGGGGCGGCGATGTCCACCCAGGGTCCGAACGTGCTGTGGCCGGTCTTCATGTCCTCGCCGTTGGTGGAGGCGACGGCCAGGACCTTGGCGTAGCCGGCCGGGTAGTGCGGCCGGCTCGTGTCGGAGTTGCCCGCGCTGGCGATCAGGAAGACGCCCTGATCGTAGGCGTTGTCAAGCGCCGTTTGAACGACGAGGTCGCCTTCCGGGCCGAACACGTCGCCGCCGAAGCTCATGTTGATGATCCGGGCGCCGTTGACCGCCGCATAGTCGAGAGCCGCGGCCACCTCGTCCGTCGTGTAGTCCAGGCTCAATTGGAGCACCATGAGACTGCACTGCCAATTGACGCCGGCGACGCCCTTGTCGTTGTCGCCGACGGCGGCGATGACGCCGGCCACCTGGGTCTCGTGGTTGTCTTCCGGCTCCATCTTGCCGCTGGCGGCCTCGAAGTTCCAGCCATGGACGTCGTCCACGAATCCATTCCCGTCGTCGTCGATCTTGTTACCGGCGATTTCGCCGGGATTGACCCAGATGTTGTCCTTGAGATCGGGGTGATTCACGTCGACGCCGGTCCCCAAGACACCGACCACTACATCTCGGCTGCCGGTGGAGATTTCCCAGGCGTCCTCCATCTGGATCAATTGATGGGCGTACTGGTCGGGAAAGTCCGGATCGTTCGGCGTCCGGCACGGATGATAGATGTAGTTGGGCTGCGCGTGTTCCACCGCCGGGTCGGCGCGGAGCCGGGCACACACGGCGGGAACGCTCCGCTCGGTCTTGAGGACGTAGAATCGCAGCAAGCTCCGCGACCGCCCGTCCTGCTCCGAGGCCGAAGCGATACTCAGGGAACCCTGCGACCGGCCCTGACGCCATTGTTCGTGGACGCGTTTGAATACGGGCCTTGCACTCGCGACGCCGTACAGCGACTGCAAGCGCAGCAGGCTCGCCTGGTCTCGCTGCAGGGCCGCATCCTCGGACAGGATCTGAATCGCTCCGGAGGGCACGTCCCTCAGTTGGATGATGACTTCACCCGCCACATAGCTGGGTCGGAAGGTGGACCGTTCGGCCGACGATCCGACCGGTGCGACGCCCGGCCGGCGTGGGGACTCATTTGTCTCTGTGTCACTCGCCAGAACCGGTAGTGCCGCCAACAAGACAATCCATCCCGTGGCTACGATCCGCATGCTCTCGCCGATGATGCTCATGCCGTTCCTCCGATCTCCAGTAGATTCCCTCGCTCCGGAAACGAATCCGCACTGACGAGGACCGGCTCTATTGTACCCGAAAATGCCGCGACATCAAAGGCAATCTCCCGGCCTCGGGACCGGCGTCCGCGCCGGCCGGACCCTGCCGGCGAGACCGCCCACCCCGAAGCAGGTCGTGACGCCGATGGCGCCGTAGAGCAGAGCATTCAGATCGGTGCAGAACCTGACATAGAGCAGGACGCCCATACTGGCGACGACGCCCAACCACGCGTGCCACGTGCGCGTCCTCGTGGTGAAAACACCCAGGGCAAACAGGCCCGCCAGCGTGCCCCCCAACAGGCCCATGATTCCCAGAAAATAGTCCCAGAGGTACTCGACCTTGGCGGTGACCATCCACATGGCGGCGACCGTGCCGCTGACGCCGAAGACGACCACGAGACTACGGGCGACAGCCAGATAGGTCGATCCCGCCAGAGCTGGCCGGAACCGGCGGACGATGTCCGTCGTTACCACGGTCGCGATCGAATGGATGCTGCTGTCGAGCGTGGACATGGCGGCCGCGAAGACGCCCGCGATGACGAGCCCGGCCAGGCCCGCAGGCATCTCGCGCACGATGAAGACCGCGAAGATCTGATCGGGCGCATCGAGGTCCGTCAGCCGGCTCGGGCGGGCCTGATAGAACGCGAACAACGCCGTGCCGATCGTCAGGAACAGGACGCCTGTCAGGACGGCCATGATTCCGTTGGTCCAGATGGCCCGGGCCGCCTGGCGGGGACTGGTGGTCGTCAGATAGCGTTGCACGACGGCCTGATCCGTCGTGTAGGGAATCAGCGAGTTCGTGAAGAGCGCGCCGAGCACGACGACGAGCAGGGCGTCGCCCGTCCAGCCCCAATGCAGATGAGCGACATCGAATTTGTGGTGGGCCATGCCCGCGCTCAGGAATTCCCGCCAGCCGCCTTCCAGGGCGCCGATGATTACCGCCAGGGCCGCGAGCGCCCCTCCGATCAGAACGACCGACTGGAGCACGTCGGTCCAGATCACCGCTTCGATCCCTCCGAGGGATGTGTACAGCGTGCTGAGCAGGCCGATGATCGCGATGCACAGGTAGACGCTCAGGCCGGTGACGGCCGAGAGGGCCAGCGCGGGCAGCAGAATGACGATCCCCATCCGCCCCAATTGGAACGCGATGAACGACAGGCTTCCGAAGAGACGCAAACTCACGCCGAAGCGGGTCTCCAGGTACTCGTACGCCGTCGTCACGTTCGAGCGGCGAAAGACCGGCAGATACCAGTGCACGACCACCGGCGCGACCGCCAGGATGCCCACGTTCAGCGGCAGCAGCGCCCAGTCCGTCGCATACGCCCGTGCCGGCATGGCCAGGTACGTGATCGCGCTCAATTGCGTGCCAAAGATGCTCAGGCCCGCTGCCCACCAGGGAATCCGCCGACCCGCCAGGAAGAAATCGTCCGTGGATTTCTCCCGCCGCGCGAACCAGACGCCGATGGCGATCAGGCCCGCCAGGTAGACCCCCAACGTGGTCCAGTTGAGCCATCCGAAACCTTCGGATACAGCCATCAAGATGCCGTCCTCCATCGCCACGACCGCGTGCGTGACGGAATCAATCTATGAGACTGTGACAGAATGGACCTCCGCATGTCATTGCGAGGAGCAGGGCGACGAAGCAATCTCAATCCCAGGGTCGGAGATTGCTTCGTTCCGCTCGCAATGACATGAACGCGTTCCTTTTCTTCGCCTTACTCGGCCCTGCGGCCGAATCGCGCTTGCGCGTTCTTGGCAAACTGCTCGCACGCCGCATCGAAGACGCGGAGCATCTGCTCCGTTGCCAGGCCCGAGGCGTCCCGTGCGGCCGCGATCATCGTCTGGCACTCGTTCGAATCCATGAACCGCGCCGCGTCGAGGAGCTTGTCCTGGTCCTCCGGCGGAATCGCCAGGAACCCGTGCTTGTCCGCATGGATGAGCTGTCCGGGTCGGATGACGCGTCCGAACACTTCGACCTCGCAGCCCCAGCGCACCGGATGGCTGTAGGCATGCCCGACGCACAGCCGCCGGGCCAGGGCCTTGAAGCCGACGCAGCGCATCTCGTCGAGGTCGCGAATGGCGCCGTCGATGATCGTGCCGACGCAGCCGAGGGCCCGGTGCATGCCGCTGTTGACTTCGCCCCAGAAGGCCCCGACGGTGTTGGGCTTGTCGAGGTCCTGGACGACGACGATCTTGGGCCCGGGCACGGACCCCACGTACCGGCGGTACTGGCTCCAGCCTTCGGGGTTCCGCTGCGGATGGTTGCGGTTGCTCGGCTCGATGACCACGGTGACCGCGTAGCCCACCATGGGGCCCATCTCCGGCATGAAATCCGTGCACGGCTCGGGATTGAACCCGTCCCTTCCGGCGTCGTGGCGGGTGATCTGCTCCCACCCGTTGTAGATCGTGGGGGTATTCCACCGTCGCAATTCCAGCAACTCCGCACAGGACAACCTGCGGCCTTCCGACGTCTCCATCCCATAGCTCCTTGTGAACAAACCAGTCAACTCTTCTGCCACCCACGGCACGGATCGGAGTATCATACCATCCGGTCGGTCCCGCACGAACACTATTGCGTAGACTGTAGGGGGGTGGTAGGATGGGCGGCCGATTGGACGTGCATCCCCAGCGAACAACCGGTAGACCGCTTTGCAGGAATCGAGTGCTTCAGACATGGAAAAGGACAAAGAACTGACGGGCAACGGACCGAACGGGAACGAAGGCGGCGAACGAGGGCTGGACTTCGTCCGCCAGATGGTGGCCGACGACATCCAATCGGGTAAATGGGGCGGGCGCGTCGCGACGCGGTTCCCGCCGGAACCGAACGGCTATCTGCACATCGGCCACGCCAAGAGCATCAATCTGAACTACGGCATCGCCGCCGAGTTCGGCGGGCAGTTCAACCTGCGATTCGACGATACGAATCCTGAGAAGGAGGAACAGGAGTACGTCGATTCCATCATCGAGGACGTCCGCTGGCTCGGGGGCAAATGGGACGACCGGCTCTTCTATGGGTCCGACTATTTCGACACGATGTACGAGTACGCGGTCGAGCTGATCCGCAAGGGCAAGGCCTACGTCTGCGATCTGACTGGCGACGAGGTCCGCGAGTATCGCGGGACGCTCACCCGGCCGGGCCGGTCCAGCCCGTATCGCGACCGCTCGATCCAGGAGAACCTGGACCTGTTCGAGCGGATGCGCAGGGGCGAGTTCCCCGACGGCTCCAAGACCCTGCGGGCCAAGATCGACATGAGCCACGCGAACCTGAACCTGCGGGACCCGATCATGTACCGCATCGTGCACGAGCACCATCATCGCCAGGGCGACCAGTGGTGCGTCTATCCGATGTACGACTGGGCTCACGGGTTCGAGGACTCCATCGAGGGCATCACCCACTCGATCTGCACGCTGGAGTTCGAGAACCACCGGCCGCTGTACGACTGGTTCATCGACGCGGTGAATGAGGGCCGGACCGACGATGGCTCCGGGCCGTGGGGCAAGAAGATCCATCACCCGCAGCAGATCGAGTTTGCGCGTCTCAACCTGACGTACACGGTGATGAGCAAACGCAAGCTGCTTAAGCTCGTCAAGGAGAAGTACGTCCGCGGTTGGGACGATCCTCGCATGCCCACGATCTCCGGCATGCGCCGGCGCGGCTACTCGCCCTCCGGCATCCGCCAGTTCTGCAAGGTCATCGGCGTCAACAAGTTCAACAGCACGGTGGACGTGGCCCTGCTGGAGCATTGCCTCCGGGAGGACCTGAACAAGACCTCGCCGCGCGTGATGGCGGTGCTGCACCCGCTGAAGGTCGTCATCGACAACTACCACCCGAGGCTGGTTGAAGAGATGGACGCGATCAACAATCCGGAAGACCCGGCCGCCGGCACGCGCAAGGTCCCGTTCGCGCGGGAACTGTACATTGAGCAGGAAGATTTCATGGAGGAACCGCCGAAGAAGTTCTTCCGTCTGGCTCCCGGCCGGGAGGTCCGCCTGCGCTACGCGTATTTCATCACCTGCAACAGCGTGGTCAAGGACGCGGACGGCAAGGTAGTCGAGCTCCACTGCACCTACGACCCCGCCACCCGCGGCGGCGATGCTCCGGACGGCCGCAAGGTCAAGGCGACCCTGCACTGGGTCTCGACCGCACGGGCCCGGAAGGCCGAGGTCCGTCTCTACGACAGCCTGTTCACGACGCCGAACCCGGACGAGGCGCCGGAAGGCCAGGACTTCACCGCCAACCTGAACCCGAACTCCCTGGAGACCCTGACCGACTGCTACGTCGAACCCTCGCTGGCCAGCGCGGCCCCGCTGGACCGCTACCAGTTCGAGCGCCTCGGCTACTTCTGTGTCGATCCCGACAGCACCGCCGACAAGCTCGTCTTCAACCGCACCGTCACCCTGAAAGACACCTGGGCCAAGATCCAGCAGAGCGGGAAACAGGGATAGCCATATGGTGGAAGCTGCCGCCTTCGACGCCTCTGTGCGGGATAGGACTCGCGTACGAATACTCGTGCGTTACTCTCTGGGCGCGGCGGTTCTTGCATTCGCACTGGCGGTAGTCATGAACCTGGGGCTATACCTGAACGACGATATCCTGCCTGGTGAAATCAAGGGACCCCGCCCTCTCGCGGGCGTGATTGGAGCGACATCGCTTTGCCTGGGTCTGCTTGTCACGCTGTGTGCCATGGGTCTGAACTCTCTTGGGATGCTACTCGGCTTGTTCCGAGCACCGAGGCTCATGAACTTGACCGTGGCTGCTGGCGGGCTCCTCCTGAGCCTATTGGCGTCAACGTTTCTTACTGGGGGATTCACGCGGGCTCGCGCCCACCCCGCGCGCTTCCACGCCCGTGCCGTAGCGAGTCTCGCCGCGGTGATCCAGCGGTACGCGGCCGAACACGATGGACACCTGCCGCCTTCTGCCAATTGGTGCGAAGCGCTGGCTTCATTCGATCCCAACGCGGCACGTTACCTCGCATACTCCCTCACGGGCGAATCAGCCGGTTCCAGCACGCTCGGTCTGAATGTGAATCTGGACGGCAGACGGCTGTCGGAACTGCCCAACTGCGTCGTTCTGCTATTCGGAACCAGGCTGGCATCGAACCCGGTGGGTGATCATAGCCTGCTGGCTGCAGAGCAGTACGATGGCAAAGGGACGATCATCCTCTTTGGCGACCTGCACATCGAGTTCGTTAAGACCAGCGGTTTAGGCAAGCTGCGATGGAGACTGTGATGGGTGCGAACGTGAGGCATGTTGGTCCGAGGAGGCAGAATACTGACCATACGATGCAAAGTGAGCGCCGCCTCAGGCGATCCGCTTCATGAGATCGATTGACAGCGGCTTGACCTGGCTGAGACTGCTGACGTTGAGCACCGAGAATCCGAGTAGATTTCCCTCCTTGTCGACCTTCTCCATGACGGCATCGTTTTCCGTCTCCTGGAAGAACCCTTCTCGGGTGTCGAACAGAACCTCCAAATAGTCCGCTTCCCTGTCGTACCAGACCTTCACTCTGTCGCCCACAGGACGTCCCCCTGCTTCAGTGTATTCGTGAAATAGGCGGTCACTACAAACGCATCGACTGGAAAACTATGACCTGGTCTCGCTTCTGTGCTGAATCGAGGTCGGTGTGCGATGATCTGTTTCGGCGATGTCTGAGCCGATCGAATACAGGAAATCAGGCGAGAAGTCGGCGTCGTTGGGCCAGACCACCGTGTCGATATCCTTGTTCACTTGGAAACGTTTGAAGTAGGTGACGTCTTTCAACGGCTCGAAGACGGGACCGTCCAGATAAGGAGCGAGGTCAACCAGCTTCGTCCGGCCGTCATCGAATCGGATTCTGAGCCGGTAGTCGCCGGCGTATGAAGCGCTCTTCACACAGTGCATAACTATCCTTCAGACCAACGGTCTTATTCTTCGAAGGTCTTCCTTGCGTTCCGCAAGGCTCCAGTTCTCGAGTAGTTCCTGTCTGTGCTGGAAGGCCCATTCCAATACCAGCGAGACAACGCGCGGCGGCAACTTCCCCTCGATGAGACGAAGGTCAGCGATCGAAAACTGAGCTCGGTACCGACCATATTTCGCGTGGAAGTGCGGCGGAGCGTGCTCCCGGTAGTACATAGCAATCACAATTCCCAGGAATCTACTGACCTCTGGCACGGCAACACTCCCAAATCAATACCGCTCTTATAACGGTATGCTACCATGTCCACTGGAGAATTGGAAGAGTGTCGCTTCTCTCGGATTGACATCTCATGAGCATACCAGCGACTCCTTATCGTTGTTCACTGTATCTCGTGTATTCTACGTCTTTCTGAACAGTCCCTCAATGGCACCGGCCACGTCGTCGGCGGGAAAGATGGCTGATGGACTGGCGAGCTTCTCGTTGGTGCCATTGCCTCCATTGGTGAACAGGCGGTAGTGGGGCGCGGGTTGGCCTTTGACCGTTCGGACCATGCCGACCAGGCCGATCTGGGCGACGGCGCTTTGGGCGCAGTGGTTGGGGCAGCCGGAGATGCTGATTCGCACGCCGGACAAGTCCCGCGAGGAGAAGGCCTCTCGGATTCTGTCTGCTGTCGCCCGGCAGTCCGCCAGACCGTGCGGACAGGTGGCGCAGCCGGGACAGGCGACGATCACCGGCGCCCTGGTCATCACGGCGAGATCGTCCGGCAACTGCACAGGCCGGGGACCGCACAGGACTGCCCCATGCTCAAGATCAAGGCGAAGCAGGGCATCCGCTGCCTCAGCCCGGTCTGCCAGGCGTCGCGCCTGGTCCGGCGTCAGATCACCGTTGGGCAACTGGAGACGGCATTGCTGTTGGATCGGGGTTCGGACCGGCGTCAAGGCGATGCGAGGCCAGGTGCCGCGTCCTTTGACCTCTTCGATCCGTCGGTTGAACTCGGCCTTGAACGCTTCGTCGCCGAGCCTTTCCCGAACGTGGCGCAGACGTGCCCGCCTTCGGTTCTCGCGGTCTCCCTGTTGGTCGAAAAGCTCGATGGCCGCCAGGCAGATCGGCAGGATGTCCTCTGCGGACAAGTTCACGCCGAGCCGAATGCCCAGCGCGGGCCGGGGACCGAGCGAGCCGGCCCCGATCAACGTGAACCGCCCGTCGGGTTGCACGAGGAAGCCAAGATCGTTCAGCCAGGGTTTGGCACAGGCTTTCCCGCAGCCGGAGAAGCTGATTTTGAACTTCCGCGGCAGATGGCGAATCGTCGGCTGTTGCTCCAGGTAGTCTTGGACGAGTTGTGCTACCGGCAGCAGATCGAAGCCGCCTTCGCACAGGCCGCCGCCGGCGCAGACGGTGATGTTTCGCACACTGTCACCGCCTGCGCCGAAGATGGGCAGGCCTGCCTCGGCGAGACCCTGCTGGACCGCGGCGATATCGTCGCCCCGGACGCTATGCAGTTCGATGTCCTGGCGGGTCGTCACATGCAATGGAGACCCGCCGGCGTATCTCACCGCCAGTTCGATCACCTTCCGCCACTGCGGCCACTCGATGCGGCCGCCGAGAATCTTGATCCGCTGCATGTACAGATCCTTCTGTTTCTGGGGATAGACCCCCTGGATGCGTGTGGCGGCGGCGGGCGCCGTTGTCATCGATTCGGACCGCATGGTCATGGATTCACCTTTGTGGGACCGCTACTTTCAAGGGACGCGTATGGATGCCGCACTCGCCGGCGCACTTGCTGGTTCCGATCCAGCGGCCGGCCCGCTCATCGAGCCCGAGGGCGATCTTCGTGCATGGCGCGCAGCCGAGCGAGCGGTAGCCCTGCGCGTAGAGCGGATTGACCGGCACCTGGTGCAACGCGAGATACTGCCAGATCTCCCGCTCGTGCCAGATCAGGATGGGGTTGAGCTTGATCAGGCCGGGATCTCGCTGCTCGACCTCCTTGAAGTCCGTACGGGTGCGTCCCTCAGTGCAGCGGAGGCCCGTCACCCAGCAGGTGACGCCCATCTCCTCGATCGCCCAGCGGGTGGGCTCGACCTTCAGGATGTCGCAGCAGCGGTCGGGGTCGGTCCGGTGCAGGTCGTCCGGGATTTCCGCATCGTTGCGGAACACCCGCAACTCCGGATACCGCGCGACCTCCTGGTGCATGAACTCCACGGTCTCGCGGGGCTTGTACCGCGTCGTCACGATGAACCCGCGAATCGCCGGGCTCACGCTCTTGGCCAGATGCCAGACCGCGACGGAGTCCTTGCCCAGGCTGTTGGCGACGACCAGCCCGTCGCCATGCTCGGCGTACGCCTCTCGGATGAGTTCCTGCGATCGCTCCACTTTCTGGGCGAAGTTCAGGCCGGCCACCAGCTCGGCCACGTCCTCGGTGATCAGATTCTCCAACATAGTGCTCATCTCCTTTCCGGTTCTATATGAGCGTTCAGATTTCGTATTCCGGCGGTTCGATCTTCCCGACCTGCAAGCGATTCCACGCCCGCTCGTGGAGGTAGAAAGCCCCCACTTTCAACAGGGTGTCGATGACCCCGATTCGCGCCGCGAGGTCCAGGTTTCCCGTCAGGAGCCAGGCTACGAGGCAGGTGATCAACGTGCCCCCCGTTCGCCAAGTAATGGCTTTGAGGATACTCCTAAGGTGTGTCTCCACTTGCCCAACCTTTCCGTGTATTCCTATGGGTATACTATGCATAGACCACAAAAAGACTACCGGGATTCTTAGATCACGTAATCAGGCACCCCGCCACACATGCGAAGAACCTCCTGCTGAACCAGATCGTCGAAGGTTGTCCTGTCGTAAACCTCCGAGATGGCTGTCTGGACTCGCCCCCACAAGTGCGAGAAAGCATAGTCTCCGGCATATCCGTCATAGGAACCACCCGTTTGCGACGACCCTTGGAAGAGGTGGATCACCTGTCCAACCGTGATCTCGTATGGGGGCCGTGCCAAGATGTACCCTCCACCGCTGCCTCGTTTCGCCAGTACGAAACCTGCGTTTCTGAGCTCGACGAGAATGATTTCGAGAAATCGGGGAGGAATGCCCTGCGCGGAAGCAATCTCCTGGGACTTCCTCGGCTCTCCGCCGCCGTAGCGGGCGAGTTCAAAGACAGCCCGCAACGCATATTCACATTTGTTGGATACCATTCCTGGCCTCTACGGAAACTCACGGGCTGTGCCCGAGCATACTATATACAGTAAACCAATAGGAATAGTGATAGTATGCCGAAGGAGTGGACCTAATGCAAGCCCTTTCTGCATTTTTTTTTGCAGGTTATTCTGTAGATGAGCGGATGAAAAACGCCGACAGGCCGAACTGAGTCAGCAGACCGTTCGACGCAGCACTGGGATATTCATCAGGATCGAGGTAATCACGTAGCAGGCCGCGAAGGTAACCAGGGGCACCAGGAGGACCCCCAGAAGAAACGACCCATCGCCCGCGTGATTCTTCAGCCCGCTCTGAATCCAGATGAGCACGAGCGGGTGCAGGACATAGATGCCCAGCGTGGTCGAAGCGACCCATTCGATCGCCGTCTTGCGAATGCCCGCCACGGGCCCGGCGGTGGCGTCCAGGTATCGGGCCGCCCAGAAGATCGCGAGGGAAGGCAGGATGATGGGAGCAACGAAAAAGTCGAAGACGATGCGCCGGCCGGGTCCGATGCCACCCTGTCGCGCGATGAAGGGCTGGGCGAAAGCTGCCAGATAGAGCACGCAGACTACCATCGCCAGGACGACGTACCTCACCGGCGGGATCCTGCGCGGATCGATCCGGCTGAGCTCATAGCCGCACAGGTACAGCGCGATGTATGGAACGAACAGGGTGAAGATCGACCGCTGGTTCTGCCAGAGCAACGCATCGGCCTGGAAGTAGGCATTCGCCAGGACCAGCATGACCACGATGACAAACACCCGCTCCTTGCGGGTGGAGTGCCGAATGAAGGTTCGCAGGATGGGCGTCACAAGATATAGGCCGGCGATCATGTAGAGGAACCACAGGTGGTAGTAGGGGTTCGCAGTGAGGATCAGCTCGAAGATCCGCCCGGCGGTGAGCTGCTCGTGGTCTACGAATGCCCGCACGCACAGGTATACGATGGTCCAGGAAACCAGCGGCACGCCCACGCGGATCATGCGCTTGCGATAGAAGTCCCGGATCGATTCCTCCCGCGCGCTGTCCAGCAGCAGGGCCCCGCTGACCATCACGAAGACCGGGATCGAGCAATGGCAGGCGTAGAAGACCACGGTCCCCAGCCACCAATTGAACGAGAACGGTTGGGAGGCCATGGTCAGCCAGATCGTGACGTGGGCGGTGACGACCGCGTAGATGGAGAGGATACGGAGTCTGTTGATGTACTGAATGCTTCTGGATCGTTCCTGCGGCACGGCCGGGCCTCTCGAAACCAACATCGCCTTCGAGCCAACACGCCGCCGGACGAAGGCCTCAGCCGGGAGATTCTAAAGGGCCTCGCGTGCAAATCAAGGGCAAAAGAGCCGAGATGTGGCCGCCAGAGGTTCTTCGGGATGGAACACGCAGAATGGCGACCGGGACTATTGAATGAGGCGCCTGGCCCGGGTATCATGGAACTGGTATCGTGTAGGAGGACAATCCGCGACGCCGCGGGGAGACCCCCGGTGGCGAAGAAACACCACCCGTAGCGACGCATTGACACGAGGAGATTGGGAAGGAGGTTCCACCATGAGCAGATCGCGACTGATCACCCTTATAGCACTGGGCCTGCTGACCCTGCACGCCCGGGCGGCCGACAAATCCCTGGTCCTGTACCTGCCCTTTGACGAAGGCGCCGGCACCATCGCCAGGGACCTGTCGAGCTACAGCAATCCCGGCACCATCGTCGGCAACGCTGTGTGGGTTCCGGGACCCAAGGGTACGGCCCTGGAGTTCGTCAGCGGCTCACGCGTCACGATCCCGGAGATCCCCCAGTACGACGTGACCGCCGAGGTCAGTCTTCTGGCCTGGGTCAAGGCCACGACGGTCCCGAACTGGGCCCGCGTGATCGACAAGTCCCAGTGGCAAACGACCGGTTTCGACCTGGTCCTGACGCAGAACGTCGGCCTGCCCCGGCTTGAGTTCTTCGTCAACAGCACCACGTCGCTGGTCGACGGCACGACCGTCGTCATCGACAACGAGTGGCACTTCATCGTCGGCACGTTCGGCAACAAGACCATTCGCATCTACACGGACGGCAAGATGGAAGGCCAGGCCCAGTCCACCGGCTCGGTGGACATCAACCCGAACGACTGGCCGCTCATGATCGGCGCCGAAACCAGTTCCAACGGCGGCCAGCAGTACTTCGGCAGTATCGACGAGGTCGCGATGTACAACCGGGAACTCTCGGCGGAAGAGATCATGAACATCTTCCGGAACGGCATGGTGCCGCCGGAGATTGCGACCGATCCACAGCCGGAGAATGAAGCGGTGGATGTGCCGCGCGATGTTGTCTTGAGTTGGACGCCCGGCGGTTTTGCCGCTTCCCACGACGTGTACCTCGGCGTTTCGTCGGACGCGGTCAACGCGGCGAGCCGGACTGACCCGATGGACGTGCTGGCCGGCCAGGACCAGATCGACACAACCTACGCGCCGGATGCCCCGCTCGCCTACGGCCAGACGTACTTCTGGCGCGTCGACGAAGTGAACGCCGCACCCGACAGCACGATCTTCAAGGGTGATGTCTGGAGCTTCACCGTCGAGCCCTTCTCTTACCCGGTGACGCCCATCGCGGCCACCGCCTCCGGCTCGGGCTCGAACATGGGCCCGCAGAACACGATCAACCGCTCGGGCCTGAACGCCGCCGACCAGCATTCCACCGAGTCCACGCAGATGTGGATGAGCAATTCGGTCAAGCCCGCCTGGATTCAGTATGAGTTCGACAAGGTCTATAAGCTCGACAAGCTGTGGGTCTGGAACTCCAACCAGGCGATCGAAGGGCTCCTGGGCTTCGGGGCCAAGGACGTCACTATCGAGTACTCTGCCGACGGCCAGATCTGGACCGCCCTCGAAGACGTGCCCGAATTCGCGCAGGCGCCCGGCGTGCCGACCTACACGGCCAGTACCACCGTTGAGTTCGGCGGCATCGTGGCCCGGTACGTCAAGCTGACCATCAACGCCAACTGGGGCGGCGTCGCGCCGCAGACCGGCCTGGCCGAAGTGCGATTCTTCTACATTCCCGTCCAGGCCTTCGAGCCCCAGCCGGCCGACGACGCGACAAGCGTCGCCATCGACACCACGCTGAGCTGGCGGCCGGGCCGGGAGGCCGAGTCGCACGAGGTCTATCTCGGCGCCGACGAGAACGCCCTGACCCTGGTCGACACGACAGCCGGGCACAACTACACGCCGGACTCCCTGAACCTCGGAACCACCTACTTCTGGCAGGTCAACGAAGGCGGCGGCGCCGGCCCCTACCAAGGCGAGGTCTGGAGCTTCACCACCGAGGAGTACGCGGTCGTCGACGACTTCGAGAGCTATAACGACGACGACAACCGCATCTACGACGCCTGGGTCGACGGCCTGACCGATCAGGCCAAAGGCGGCTCGCAGGTCGGCTACGACGCTTCGCCGTTCGCCGAGCAGGCCATCGTTCAGAGCGGCCGGCAGTCGATGCCCCTGATGTACGACAACACGTCGGCGTCGAACTCCGAGGCCGAGTTGACCTTCGACTCCGCCCAGGACTGGACGCAGCATGGCGTCACGACCCTCGTCGTGTACTTCCGCGGACAGGTCGGCAACACGCCGGCACCGCTCTATGTGAAGATCAATGGCACCAAGGTCTCCTTCAACAACGGCGCCCCCTCGACCGCGATGCCCCTGTGGAAGCAGTGGTCGATCCCGCTGGCCGCCACCGGCGCCAACTTAAAGAGCGTCAAGAGCCTGGCGATCGGCGTCGAAGGCAGCGGCACGGGCACGGTCTTCATTGACGACATCCGCCTGTATGCGGTGGCGCCGCAGGCCGTGAACCCCGCCGACCCAGGCACAGCCGGCCTGGTCGCCCTCTACACGATGGACGGCAACGTCCAGGACACCTCGGGCAAGAACTATAACGGTACGATCCGCGGCGATGCGAGCTACGAGCCGGGCTACTCCGGCCAGGCCCTGGTCTTCAACGGCACCAACGCCTACGTGGACCTGCCCCTCGGCCCACTCATGCCCACGCTCAGCGACACGACGGTCGCCACGCACGTCTACTTCGCCGGCGGCAGCGGTTCCTGGCAGCGGATCTTCGACTTCGGCTCGGGCACCTCGGCCTACATGTTCCTCTGCCCCCGCCAGGGGACCGCAGGCAACATGCGGTTCGGCATCCGTTCCGCTTCGGTGAACGAGCAGATCGTCAACAGTCCCGGCCCGATGACCGTGGGCTGGCACCACACCGCCATCGTGATCAACAGCCAGACCAGAACCCTCACGCTGTACCTCGACGGCCAACCGGTCGCCTCGGCCGCTACGGTCCTGGTCCCCAAGGACATCGGTACGACCACGCAGAATTGGATCGGCCGCTCGCAGTACGACGCGGACGCCTACTTCTTTGGCTCGATTGACGATTTCCGTATCTACAACCGCGCCTTGTCGGAAGCCGAACTCCGCTACCTCGCCGGCGACCGGTAGCAGGCGGCACAAGTCGCATCCGTATCCAAAGCATCCCAGCAGGGGCCCCAGGACGGTATCCGGGGCCCCCGTTCCATTCTCCGGAAGAGCGAGATGCGAGATCCGTTCCGACGTCCGGCGGTGCCCACCGTCTTCTCCTGCGCTGCTGGGAACCATGACACGCCATACTCGGCCAGAGATTCCGCAATCGGTGAGACGAGTACCAAGGAAGCATGCCTATTGACAACCGCCCGCAAAGGGAGTATACGGGGATACAAGAGCCTTCGCGTTTCTCGGCAGTTCTGGAGCCCGTCAGCAAAGGGGAGAGTGCTGGGGGGCACAAAGACGCTTGCGGAAAGGGCTGGCACTCGTCACATGGGAAAGGGGAAGAACATGAAAGCCAAGATCTGCATCGCCGCACTGTGTATCTGCATCATCTCCCTGCTCGCCACGGGATCATTCGCCGCCAACGATACGGCGAAAGACAGGTCTGCCGCACAGGCGGTCGGCAACGGCCCCAAGGACATTCCGCCCGGCTGGGAAAAGATCGTGTTCATACACTACCGCAAGGCGCCCGGCAAGCCGGAGGGGAGCCCCGGCAAGCCGAAGCCGCCGAAGGAAAGTAGCTGCTATGACTTCATCGCCCGCGGAGCGATGTGGCTGGATGCCGAGATCATCGAGGTCGATGGCACAAATGGGCAGGGACTGGACCCCGCTCTCGTTTACGGGGAAATTGCGACAGCGGCCGACACCTGGCAAGCGCAGACCGGCACCACCCTCTTCAGCGACATTGTGCCTGCCTCTGCTCCTCTGGTGGTGAACGAGGAAGCACCCGACAATCGCAATATGATCGTGTTCGGCGATCTGGACACGCCAGGGGCCATTGCGGTCACCATCGTCTGGGGTTACTTTGGCGGCCCGCCCAGCAGCAGAAGAATCATCGAGTTCGACATGATCTTCGACGACGTCGATTTCGACTGGGGCTTCGGCTCCGACACCGCCTTCATGGATGTCCAGAACATCGCCGCGCACGAGTTGGGGCACGCCTGGGGGCTGGGCGACGTGTACGAGACGGCCTGTTCCGCCGTGACCATGTACGGCTATTCGTGGGAAGGCGACATCGAGAAGCGGACGCTGGCGCAACCGGACATCACCGCGCTGCAAACGCTCTACGGCGGCCTCTGACCACCGGAAATCACCGCCCCAACTGGCCGGTAGAACATCGGTATCCGGCTCTGCCTTCCGGACCATGCTGGGAACGCGCTGCCTCTATCCTCCGGATGTCCTATGCCCGGCGTCAGTGAGACGCGCGGTCGCCCCAGCGGCCTCGCGCTTCCCCGGGTCCGCCCACGAGATACGAACAACGAGATGCGAGATACGTCCCGGCGTCCCGCCGGCCCGCTTCCACGCTTCTACGCTTCCACACTCTCCGAAGAATGCCGTTTGTCGCTCTGTGGCTACCGGCCGGGACGCCTCCCCTTCGCCCCCTCTGCCACAACTCCTGTGAGGCCAGGGACTTATGCTCTCGGCCCAAGAAAGTGCGCCCCTCCCCACGATTTGGCATGGACATCCGACCATGCGATGTGTATTATAGAGGTATCCTGTTCCGGCGGGTTGTTCCGCCGCCGCCGGTGAGCGAATCGACAGACACAAAAGGAAGGGAGACCTCATGGCCACGACCGAGACCTGTCACCGTTGCGTCTATGCCCACTTCGACCTCAATCTCTGGGCACGGACCCTCTGGTCCGGCTTCCCGGCTCGGCCGATGTGCGCCAATCGCCCGGGCGCGCTCGGCGTGATGCGGGAGATCTCCGGCGGCGTCTGTCCGAACTACCGCGAGAAGCCCCCCGACCCTGACGCCCAGGCCAAGCGGATCATCCTCACCAACGGCATGATCGCCTACGTCGACGCCGCCGACTACGAGGAACTGAGTCGGTACACGTGGCATTATGCCAGCGGCGGCTACGCCGCACGATACGAGAATCGCACGCTGATCCTCATGCACCGCCAGATCATGAAGCC